>PPCM01001056.1_pt1 | contig 14767 bp, 7 predicted proteins | sample 1555541 | NCBI WGS metagenome assembly PPCM01 (sample SAMN05284479, study PRJNA326546) | Marine sediment metagenome, whole genome shotgun sequencing project. | isolation source: marine sediment | place: Germany: Wadden Sea | collected 2012-09-05 | reverse complement strand
AATTGGAACATTACAATAATCTTGGAGCATAATTAAGTATTTTTTCAAGTTGTTATTGTTCACCATCAAAAATAATGAATATTATTTATTATTTAAAAATATCTATTCATAATTACATAGTTAATTATAATCAAGACCTACAAATGTTATTTCATCAGATCTAATTCTACCATCATCAATACCTGTTCCATTGTAAGTTAAGTTGTATGATATTTTTGTCGATTCTCCTATTTTTAAGAATGGAATTTCCCACTTTAAAATTTGTCCATTATACGCACTAACATTTACTACAGTGTTATTAGTTAAACCAGTAACTTCATAATAATTAGGTACAAAATCATAAATATAAACACTACTAGCATTTACAAATCCTTCATTACTAACATTAAGCTCGACAGAATATTTACCAGCATTTGACATCATAGCTTTCTCGTAAACTAAATTTAAAGTACCATTTGAAAAGAATGTTACGTTATCATGAAGAGTCATATTCATAAGTCCACCTTTATCTAATGCGTAAACATGAGTCACATTATATAATCCTGGTTTAGTTGTATTAGTAAAGTCTACAAACCATTCGCTTGATTTCATATTATATTCAAAATCAAATGTAATTGAATCCCAATTTAACTCATCAATATTATCTTGATCGAAATAATCTAATTTAGTTGCTTTTAATTTTATATCTCTGAATTGTCCTGAATACCATGCAGACATTACATCACTATCAGTTACAACTAATGAATATATTCCTGTACCAGCAGGACTTATTGTTCCTACATTTGTCCAATCATTCATATTTGATTTTGCAAAATCAATTGTCAATTCAGGATCTGAATTTCCGTTCTGAGTAGAACCTGAATTATTAAAATGAGATATATCTACATTAATGGTTATTTTAGTTATGTTATGCATATCTAATGATGAAACGTCAGAATAAAATACTTCTGTTGAATTTGCATCTACATCGTTACCAGCTCTAACAACAGTTACATTACCATCTTCAACAGCCATCCATCTAGTTCCCTCAGCATTGTGAGTATCACAATCATTTGCACCATCCTGTTCACAATATCTTATATCTGCACCAGTAGTAATTAAATTTCTAGCTCCAGGATATACTGGGTCCTGACCACCACTTTCTGTATTTACACCTACTAGTAATCTAGGTGTTGTATACGCAGGTGCAAAACCAATTCCAGTCCATGCACTGTTACCAATATTTTGAGTTCCAGTTTGCATAGTTCCTTCATTTTGTGCAATAGGATCAATTGCAATATATGCAAATTCTTCATTAGGAGTTCCACCATCACAAGAATCACCTGTTCCTTGATGAGTACAACCAAATAAGTTAGCACCAACTGTTGAAACTGTATCTAACCAATAAGTTGCAGCCATATTAGTTCCTACTTGATTATAAGTATTTGGAGACATAAATACATATGGAGTATTTGCAAATGCAACATTCCAACTAATTCCATTTGAAGCACCATTAGGTTGGACAGTATTCCAACCAATATCAATCCAATCATAATCTGCAACTCTTACAGGGTCCATCACATAATAATGAACAGTCTCAAGAGTTGTTGATGCAGCACATGCAGCATTACCAATATCTTGACATAGAGTCATATTTACATGAGTTGTATTTACTGAACTAATCGTAGGTATGAATGCATTTTGACTTCCATCATCAGATACAACTGTCGCGACTACAACAGGTTTAGTACTATAATAGTTATTAAATGCAATATTATGCCACTGGAAGTCTTCTATATCAACAGTTCCAGTTTCACCTAATACATCTATTCCACCAAGAGCCTTTAATTTTTGCTCTATTGAAACAATATTAGATTGTGAACCAGTATCAGAATATTCACTCTGAGATAAAGATACATTAAATTCTGAAAAATTAGGGAATTTAATTGTCACATTTACAGCATCTATTGTTTCATTACCTTGTTCATCTTCGATACTTACATTAATTTTAACAGGAGTTCCGCCAGTAATGTTAGTTTTATCAACAGATAAATTATAGATATATGGCTTAGTATTGTCTTGATAACTTCCAGTTCCTTCTAATGCAAATGCACCTAATGTTTCCGGTGTATGAGCCCTACTTCCAACTGAGTAAAACTCGTCAGTAAATGCTTTAAAATTATTAATGTCTGCTTCATATAATACAGCTGAATAACCATCACTACCATCAATTTGAGTACCTGCAGGAATAATAACTCCAGGAACAACACTCCATGCATGACTCCATACTTGCTGAGGAGGATTTGGATCTACGAAATTGTCCCAACCATCGAAAATATCTCCGAATGTTGTAGCTTCCCATTCTTTACCGTTAAGTGAACCATCAAATGGTTCATCAATTACAATATAATCAAGCGATTCAGGATTTAAGAATGAACCTGCATCTCCAATTGCACCTCTATCAAGACCAATACACATACCAGTATTTCCAGCAGGTGCTGCAGTCGATACGTGTCTTACCCAAGCATCAGCCCAACCAGTTGAAGGATTATTATTATTATCAGATGTTCTAGCATGTAATACAACTGGCGATGAACTAGTAAACGTTCCTGCATAGTTAACCACTTCACAATCTGCTCCCACATTCCAATTTCCAGATCTGTAACCTACTTTTGTTGTTGATATTCGTCCTGCTTCAACTTGAGCAGTTGTTCCAGGCATAGTCCAAATACCTTCTTCCATAACAACATAATGAACCTTAGTAGTTCCTGAGAATGTTGTTGGAACAACTCCACCCATTCCATGCTCATCAGCATGAACTTCAAATGAACTAGGAGTTACATTTCTTGCGATAGTTGCTCTAGGTTGTTGAACTACAGGTATTGTACGTTTATATTCAGGAGTTACAACTACAATAGGATTTACATAAGTGTTCGATAAAGTTACTGTGGACCAATCTTCATTTGTAACATCAACTGTACCCCATTCCATTTTGAATACATTTGCAAAATTATGAGCATCTGCTCTCAAATTACCGAAAAGGAATTCAATATCGTGTTTACCTTCTGTGAATACTTTACTAGTTTCATAAGATGTTTCATTACATGAATAGTCTTCAACAAATACAGAGTTATCTATCCATTCATAATCAACAGTTTTATTACCACATCTTAGGTCTAAGAATTGTACATCATAGAATCCATTATCTTTTGACCATCTTGTTCCATCGTATGGTCTAATTGTTAAATTAGCAACTCCTGTAGTGTTAAATTTAACAGTCCAATTTCCTTCTACAATAGGATAACTTTGTACATTCAATACATTAATCTCTACTAAGAATGTTTGATTACTTAAATGAGGAACAACCCATTCAATTCTGTCAATTAAACCATTATTGTTAGTATCAACATAATCAAATCCACTGAAATATTCGGACCCTGTTTCTTTTAACCAGTATAAACTAATTTCTTCTTTTTTAGATTCAGGAATATCAGTATAAGCTTTAACATTGAAATAATGGTGATCACTGTAAATACTTACAAGTTTACTATTATCACCAATTTCTTGTTCAGATCTTTGTGGCGCTTCTGTTTCATAAGTAATAACATTATAACCAGGTTCATTAATCGCTATTGTAAAATTAGTTTCATTTGAATCTAAAGTATTTTCTAAACCATTAATATCATCTAATTTTGTTTTATCAATAATTGTATTATCAACATAAACAGTTACATCATCAACTTCACTTAATTTTTTATTATTAATTCTTAAATCTTCAGCATCATAATTAACTAATATTTCCGCAGCATTATCAGTATAAACTTCATGCACCCACTCAACATTTTTGAAAATCTCTGCAGGTTTTTGAGTTAATTCAATTGTTTCATTATCTGTAAAAATTGGTTGTTTTACAACATCGAATATTTTTGTATATTCAACAGTATTTTCCACAGTATTAATTAAATTAAACATATATTTTCCTGAAATTATAGGATAAAATTCTACAGTAATATTAGTTTCATTTAATTCACCATTGAATGTATAAATAACATTATTTGGATCGATCATTTCAATTTCTAAAATTTCAGAAATATCATTAATACCTACAACATATGCATAATTAGGATTAATTTCGATTCCTACTGAAATTAGTTCATCTAACATATACTTATCATCTATATGTACACTATTTACAAAAATTACATCTTCAGCGTTTATACTCTCATTACTTGTAACATTTGTATTATTAATCATATTTGCAATATCAGATATATCGATAATATTAGATGAATTTGTAACATTTGTATTATTCGTTGTAATACTAATCTTAGTAATATTGGTAATATTAGTAAGATTATTCAATAAAGTTTCATTGATATCAATAGTTATATTTTCAGTTGAATTAATTAAATTTGTAGCATTAATTAAACTAGTATTATTAGTTGTATTTGTTTCATTAACAAGCGTATCAACAATACTAATGTTGGTATTATTTATTAAATCAAGTGAACTGTTTACAACCTCAAAAGTTATTCCATTTTCAATTAATTCATTCTTATATTCAGATAATACAGTTACAATAAATGATCCTTTATCATTCGGTAATATTGAAAGAGTTGGGTCAATTTCATAAGCTGAATAAATTATTCCAGATGGACTAATAACAGTTAAATTTATTGAGTTATTTCTTTCTTTATTATTCACTAAAAATGAACTGCTTAAATCAATAATATCAGTTAATTCATAAATTTCATTTGCATCTATTGTTATTTCAAAAATAGGTTTTTCTACATAAGTTGTTTCTTCAATAATATACTCATTATCACCATGATTTGCTGAAATGATAATTGTGTATAATCCATCATCTATTGAATCAAGTTCACAACTAAATTCTTTAGTTCCATTTACTAATTCACGACATATAGTGGTTTTATTACTATCATTAATTGGATAAATAGTAATATCTAAATATTCTAATGCTGATTTATTATTTTCAGTTATTTCTACTAAGCCAGTTATGAAGTAATCATCATACGCTTCCTTGAATTCAACATTAATTTCAAATTCATGTGATGCTGTGTTAGTATTATTAATTGTACTATTCAATTCACTAATTTTATCAGTCACTTTAGTTGAATTTTCTAAATTATTCACAACAACATTATCAATAATTTCATTAACCATTGAGGAATTATTAGTTTTATTTAAATTGCCAATAGTTGAAATATTAGTTAAATTTTCAACATAACTGTTATTTGTAATATTAGTCATATTATTGATTAAATTAATCATATCACTAATATCAATGGAATAATTACCTGTGCCATTAACACTAATGTTATCACCATTAGCATATGCAATTCCCATTGAATGACCCATCATTAAAATTACTGTAATTAAAGTAAAGATAAGATTAATACATTTAGTAAACATATTTTGTTTATCACTATGCATTGTTCTCACCTCCTTTAATTTTCTTAGGAGATTCTACATGATGTAGTTTTGAGAAATTTGATTTATCGTAGTAATAAGATCTTAAATCAATAAAACCTAATTCTGATTCTGAATCTTTAATAGATTTTGAATCTAGAACGTTAAATATGAACGAATTTACAAGAGCAGAATAATTAAAATTATTATTAAAAGAATACTTTGTTCCAATATCTAAAATAAGTTGCCTTATTCTTCTATCAGTTAATGGATTATTTTGTGAATTGTAAAATAAATTATTTGTTAATCTTAAATTATATTTTTCTTTAAAGTTAGTTATAGATTTTATTAAAGTTGTAGATAAATTTACAAACCTAAACTTCGAAGTACCATATCTTTCATCTAACTTAATTCTTAACTTTCTAGTTTTATTAAATACATCTGAAAATGTTAAATCAACAATTTGTTTTGCTGAAATACCTGTTTCGTAAATAAATGATACAAGTAATCTATCCCTATCATCAGTTATATTTTCTAATAATAATTTATACTCAAGATTATCTAAATAATATTTTGTTGACACTTGCTTTAAACCTGAAAAATCTTTTATTTCAGAAGATGATTTACCTTCATAAATCATTCTTGCAACTACTTGCTTTCTTAGTAAAGATGGTGTTAACTTGTAACCTAAAATATTTGAAACATTCTTTAAAACTTGCTGTATACGTCTTGGAGTTATCTGAGGACTTTGTCTTGAAAAAAATAAATATTTAGTTGGCGAAACTTTGTGCATATAAGTATTAATTTCATTAATTAAAGACTCAGATATAGAAATAACCCTATTTGGTAAATTTAAAGTATTATTTTTAAAATCAATTTGCAAAACTTTAAGATCTACAATTTCAGAAATAGTTAATCCTAGTTCATGTAGAATCGAAAAAATTAGTGTGTCTCGAGTTGAATTTAGAAGAGATTTAACTCTAATATAATCTGATCTAGATAATACTCTATCAACTATATTTTCATTTAAATTCAATATTCAACCCTATACACACAATAAATTGAGTTTCGCAATATCATAATAAGGATTTCAATATAAATAGTTAACGGTTTTTTAAGATAAATTTTATAAATGAAGTTGTTCTAGAAATTAATATGAAAAAAATAGATTTAACAAGTGAAGAAAAAATTATGTCAGTTTTGTCATATATGGGTATCTTTTAGTTAATACCATATTTAGTTACAAAGGATAAAAGAAATACATTTATTTTATTTCATTTAAATCAAGGATTAGTTGTTATTTTAGCGCATGTTATTTTAGGTGCTGTTATATTCACAACCCCAATCTTATCTATCTTAAGTTTAATAGTTACTGTATTTGCAATTATTGCAATTATCAAAGCATTGCAAGGTGAAATGTGGGACATCCCATTAATTTCAGATATTGCTAAAAAACTAAATATAGAATAATTTATACCTTTATTTGGTATTTTTTTATTTTTATTATTAATTCTAGAAAAAATATTTTAAGGATATAATCTTTCAAATCCGTTAAAAATAACGCCAGGAGTCATTGTTTCAATTTCAATTGGGATTCCTGCTTTAGGTATTAATCTAAGTTTAAACATTTCAGATTCAACTAAATCTCTAGGTGTTCTAAAACATAGTTCAATAACATCACCACTTTGAATATAACCTTCTTTATATCGTTTTGACTCTATTAAAGATTTGATTGTAAAAGTTCCATTTTCAGCAGTTGAATTGGTATAATATCCAGTTGCTTGATCATAAGTACAACTATTAGTGCTGTAAGTTAAATCAATAGTAGCATCTTCAAGTTCAAAGCCTAGTAATAATTCGGATAATTCTATAGGAGACGAACCTGCTGCAAGTTTAATTTGAACTTTCATATCTTCAAGGGTATGATCGACACCATTCATAGCAGTTATGCCTTCAATTCTCACATAGGTTGATACTGATTCTTTTGCAGCTTTACCTGTTTTTAATGCTTGATTCCTAAGAGATCCTGATGTTTGAATAAGAACATTAGCTGTAATTGATGCAACAATTAGCATAGTTATGAATAGCAATAAGAAACCTACTCCATTCTCCGCTTTTTTGTTAAATCTAATCATTATTTGCCAACATAAGTTTTATTTTATTCTTTATCATACCAATAGGAAGCAATAAGAATATTAATGCTTCGACTCCAACATCTGTGGTTTCATTCCCGGTTTGAGGTAAAATTTTACTGATAAAATCTGGTACGAACCAACTAATAGCTGCACCTAACCAAATCATAATTACAAAATCATAAAGAGCTGCATATTTAGTTCCACCGTCAACTAATTTAATAATTAAAGCAGAAACTGCAGCATGAGTTACAACCATCAATCCAATATACATGAAAACAACGCCCATATCAAATTCAGGAGTAGTTGGAACTATTGAACTAAATACACCATTCATACCGCCTCCTTCTTGAGCCATTTCAAATGGTTTTGAAAACATGTCAGCCATTGTTTGTGCAATTCTTGCAGTAATATAACTTGCAGCACAAAAACCAATTAATGAACCGTAGAATGCTCCTTTTAGTCCACCAGCTAACTGAATTCTCAATCTTCTTAATGATAATAACCTTTGAAAATTATTACTAATAATATCTCCAATTTTTTGAGCATTACCACCAAGGTAAATAGATTCTGCAAAAATAGATGTAAATTGATAAATAAGATTACTTCCTGTTTCTGCGGAGAAATAAATCCAAGATTCAAATTTATCACAAGCTAATCTCAATCTACGATATAAATTAATAACCATAGAATTTAATGTACCAAAGTCGTGAACTCTTAATGATGCTAAAGTACTAGTTACAGCACCTTGTTTAATTTCAACAATAGAACCAACAGTTCTAATAAATGCGGGATACGCCTTATCTCTTTTGAAAATCATATCTTCCAAACCTTGAGCTTTATATCCTACATAGAACAATGGTGTAATACCTATTGCAATATTAAGTAAAAATGGTAACCTATTCAAATAAAACATAACTCCAACTAACATAACTGAAATTGGTAAAACCATCATAAATAAATTTAATACTTCAGTTTGTTCTTTACTTTTAATTTTCAAATTATGTTCTAATGAATCTGATGGGATTAATGATTTAATTAATAAAAACATAAACATGTCTAAAATAAATACGCCCATCAAACTATACTGAACAATAACTTCCATTGAAAACCCCATAATCATTGGGAGTAGCAAAGCAATAGACATCATGAATCCAGTTGCAACAGTCATGGATACGAAAACTTCTTGCAACATTTTGATATTCTCTAATGATTTCTTATATTCAATTTCATATTCGTCTAAAACAGTTACTTGTTCTTCAGATAAGAAAGTAGAAAGATCTTGACCAAAATCAAGCATTGCTGCAAACCTATCTAGAAAATCTCCCATTAATTTTGATGGTGCAAAAACAGCAATACGTCTACATGTTTGAGCATAACCTAAATTCCAAGACTTAGATAAATATAAAATCTTTTTAGAAATATTTGCAATTTCTCCAAAGGTTTTTTTCTCAGCAACTTTCCTAAATAAAATACTTCTAGAAATTTGAAGAGTTGCAAGAGTACCAATGTAAGTAATGTAATAGTGCATATTATTATTTATTTGAACTTTTTTCTTCTCAAAAAGAATATATGGGTAAAACGCAACAAAACCAAAACCTAATAACAATACCAACCAAGGCAAAAATTTAGGAATGTAAGTCATTTCAGGAAATTTAGCCATAAAATAGAAAATCAATCCTGCAAAACCACCGCAAGTTATAACTATTGGCGTAACAAATTTTACAATAAAATCTGTTAAATTCATATATCCTAAATTTGCTAACACTGCACCCATTAAATACACACCATTTTAATTTATATGTTGATCAGACAAATAAATTAATCATAATTTTAAATAAATAATTAAATATCAAATGGTAAAGTTTCTTTACCACCAAAATAATAATTTCTTAATAAATTCCAAACATCGAAATAGTTGAAAATTTTATTCTCAATCATTTTTTCAATAATTCGTTTTCTCATATCCATCTCTTTATAGATTTCTCTTGTATCAGTATAACCTTGCATCATTGCAATTTTTGATTCAAGTAAATAACTGTTATATAGTCCTCTGAAAATATGAACGTCATCTCTAGGATCCCAACTAAATACTTCTCTTGAAACTACTTTTTTCTCAGGTTCATAATATCTCTCAAGTTCTGTAATACTTAGAACTCGTCTTACCATATGACCTTTGTTCATTACAGCCTGCTGGATTAAAACAAAATTCAAGTTGTTCATGAAAGCTAAAGGAATATTAATTGGATCACCGGACAGCCTTTGGATCATAGTTGCAACATTACCTGCGTGAAATGTACTTAATACTGGGTGCCCTGTCTGCATTGCTTGGAATGCTACACTTCCTTCTACACCCCTAATTTCACCTACAATAATGTAATTAGGCCTTGACCTCAAAGCTGCGATTAATAATGTGAATAATGTTACGTCACTTGATTTACCAGCTTCCCTAGTTACTAAATGCTGCCAAGTATCGTGAGGCATTGTTACCTCTGGAGTATTTTCTACAGTATAAATTTTATCATCAGGTTTAATAAATGTACACATTGCATTAAGAGAAGTTGTTTTTCCTGAGGCTGTTTCTCCACATACGAATCCATTCATTCCATTTTCTAAACAAATCCATAAATATGCAGCCATTTCAGCACTCATAGTTTTCCAATTTACAACTTGAGTAATACTAACTGGAACTTCTGCGAACTTCCTTACTGTGAATGATGAACCTTCAAGAGAAATCTCTCGACCGTAAATAAAGTTTACCCTTGACCCATCAGGCATTACTGCGTCTACTACAGGATTTGCATCTGATGTTGGTCTTTCTACTCGCTCTGATGCTTCTACAATATATTTATCCAATTCTAAATCTGTTGTAAAAGTAATATTAGTATGAACAGGACCAAATACTTTATGGATAATATTCATAGATCCAACACCAGTACAGTGAAGATCCTCTAAATATTGATCATAGAATAATGGTTCTAATTTTGAATATCCAACTCTATTTCTGATTAGATAATATTTGATGGTATCGTATAATTCTTGTGTGATAATTAATTTATTTTTCATTAATTTTTGAAATGGATTTTTAGATTTTCCTTCAACAACTACAATCTCATCATATAGCTTTAATAGAACTGGACCAATTTCTGTAACATCATCAGGTACAGCATATTTGTTTGCAAGCTCAACCATTTTATCAACAACTTCTTGATAGATCTTTTGCTCTTCATCTTTAATCCTTGGTTCAACAACTTGATAAATAATTCCTTTACCAGGTTCTCTAAAAATATGAATAAACATCGGATCATTAACACCGTAAATTAAATTTGGATTCTCCATTCCTTTCATAGATCTATCTAGTTCTACGTAATATTCAGGAAGACCCATTTTCTTAGTGATCTGATTAACATATCTTCTAAGATGAGGAAACTTTTCTAAAGCCTCTTTTAATGTTGGTGTTATATGTCGTTCTCTTTTACCCATTTTTCACACACTTCTATGAGAAACTTGCAATTTCAATTGCCAAGCCTCTACCAGGTTCAATCTTAAACGGAATACCAGGAGATGTTTTTGCACCTGCTCGTTTAAATCTATGAAATTTAATTACCCTAACTAATTGACCCGCAGACATTTGAGTTTCTACAGTCCAATACAAATCACATACCGATTTAATTAGAGTTGTAAAGTTTGATTCTATAGGATGATCTTTATCCACACAAAATAAAATAGTTTTTCCTAATGAATTTACTTTTTTTAAGAATCGTATAAATTTAAATAGTTTTTCCTCTGTGAAGCAAGAATGCATCAATAAAAATGAAAAAGTATCAAAAACAATAAAATCATTCTTAAAAATTTCTTGTGAATTCATTAAATTTTCAATAAAATCATCAGATAGTTTTTGTTTACCTAAATAGGGAAACATTGGCATAAATAAAATTTTATCATGAAGTAAATAATCAGTTACAGAATATGTTAAGGAATTCATTTGTTCTACAAAGCCCATAGTATTTAATTCAGTACTAATGTAAGTTACGCTTCTACCATTTTTTAATAAACCGTAAACCAACCTTTGAGTAATTGCACTTTTACCTGCACCTTCTTGACCTTCCAACAATACTAAAGCTCCAGTTGGAATTCCACCACCGATACCTCTAGCAAGCTCGTCCTGTTCAAGATTTATATCCATTATTTCTGACATTTTTTACCTCAAAGTTCTAAAACCATATGGTCGGCAACACTAAATTCATTAACTACTTTTATTAAATGCTTTCCAGTTGATAAATTGTACGGAAAAGTTACATTTAATTCTTCTAATGAATCCCACTGTAAAGGATTAAAATAATTCGTTGCTTCAAGTAATTCAGTCATAAAATTATTTTCATTTCTTGGGATTCTTGTATTATTTATGTAAACAGTAATTATTTCATCACTTATAATTAAATCACCGTCATTTTTTACTATAATTGAAACATCACCATACAAATATTCGTACGAAATTATAAAATCATAAACATACGGAGTTACAGTTGTATCTGAAGTATTCAATAAAACATATAATTGAATATATTGATCGGAATCATGAATCTCACTCATAAGAGCAGTTTCATTATAATAAGTACTTGTTGTATTATCTGGACCTAAAAATGGACCTGTTAAACCAACTAATGTTGGTGAACTTCTAATTTGTACTAATACATCAGTTGGAGCTGTACTCACATCAGGACCACCTGGTGGGCCGGAAGATCCAACATAATTATCAGTACCTTGAAATGCAAACGCACCGACAGATTCTGATGCGTGAACTCTACTTCCTGCGGAATATTGTTCATCAGTAAAAGCTTTAAAGTTAGTAATATCAGGGGCATACAATACAGAATGATAACCGTCAGATCCTGCAATACCTGTACCAGCAGCTAAAATAACTTGAGGAGCCACACTCCAAGCATGAGACCATGCTTGCTGTGGAGGATTTGGATCTGCAAAATTATCCCATCCATTAGACCAACCTAACCACATTCCTGATTCCCATTCCTTACCATTAATTACTCCATTAAATGGTTCATCAATTACTATATAATGAAGAGTTTCAGGATTAGTAATTGAACCTGCGCTTGCAAGTGCACCACGATTCAAACCAATACACATTCCAGTATTTCCTGCAGCTGCAGTTCCTGATTGTGCTAAAACTGAAGATGCTGCCCAACCAGTATCAGGGTCAGGATTATTCACAGATGTTCTTGTATGAAGTACAACAGGATTAGAACTGGTATATGTTCCACCATAATTCACATTTTCACAATTAACTCCTTGAGTCCAAGCAGCAGATCTATAACCAACCTTAGTTGTTGAAACCTCTCCTGCTTCTACAGTTACAGCAGTTCCTGGCATATTCCAAACACCTTCCTCCATAACCATATAATGAACTATAGTTGTACCTGAAAAAGTTGTAGGAACAGTTGCACCCATCCCATGTTCATCTACTTTAACTTGAAAAGTTGTTGTAGTAATATTATTAACAATTGCAGGTCTTGGTTGCTGAGTTACAGGAAGTGCCCTCATATATTCAACTGATGCAACTACAATTGGTTTTTTATAAGTATTTTGAAAATTAATTGTTGTCCAATCTTCATTATTAACAGTAACGTTACCCCATTCTAATTTGAATAAAGATGCAGCATCTTCCACAGTTGCCTTTGCAGTAACATTAAAGTGAATTTGATCAAAATCAGCAGCTAAACCCATATCAAAAATTTCTGAAATCCAAGTTCCATTTTCATAATATTGATCTGGAATTTTTACATTACCAGCTTCAGATGCTCCCCACATTACCCATTCACCTGTGTGTGAATTACAAACACCTGGACCATCCTGTTCACAATACCTAATCTCAGCAGCAGTTCCAATTATACCTTTTGCAGCAGGATATTCTGGATCTTGTCCACCATCATCATCATTTTGTAAAACCATCATAATAGGATTTGTGTATGTTTGACCAAAAGCTATTGGTGTCCATGCACTATTACCTATATCTTGCGCACCGCTACTAAAGCCAATAATTTCATTAGCAGAAGGATCTATTGCAACATATGCAAATGTTTCTGAAGGAGTTCCACCATCACATGCATCTGCAGTTCCTTGATGAGTACAACCAATAAATTTTGTTGCTCCTGATGTAGTAATCGCATCTACCCAAATCATTGCACCTAGATCTCCTGGTACTTGATTATAAGTATTTGCACTTGCGAAAACATAAGGAATTGTTGAAAAGGTTTTTCCCCAATTAACAACATTTGAACCGCCATTAGGTTGAATTGTTGTCCAACCAGCGTCAATCCAAGAAAGTTTTGCAACTTCATCAACATCAAAAACATAATAATGTAAAGTTTCTAAAACTGTAGTTGTATCACAAGTTGAAAGTCCAATATCTTTACATAATGAAACTTCAAAATGCGTGGTATTAACTGATCTCACTGTTGGAATAACTGCATTTTGATCATTTGCATTATCTGAAGCTGTAGTTGTAATTACAACAGGATTTGATTGATATGTTCTTGTAAATGGAACTAATTGCCATTCGAAATTTTGAATTGATAAACTTCCAGCCTCACCAATATTTGCAGGCTGTTTATTCAAAAATAATGCATCATTGTATGTAGTTTCATTGGTTTGATTATATATACCATTAGCAAAATCGGCTTTTGAAGAAATAGTAAGATTTCTTGGACTCGGTGGCAAATAATCTACAGATAAAATTTCAATATCTGATAGAGATTGTTCCGAAAGTAAATCTTGTCTGGCATCTAAAGAAGTTGTTGCTTCAAAAACGTAGCTTTTATAGTAAACACCAATACCAACGATCGCACTTAAACCTACTGTAAATAAGATTACATACGCCACAATAGAGTCAAATGCCATTTTTTATATACAGTTAACCGTCGTCAACTGAATTAATTAAACTTTAATACATTTCTGCATATTTTTGAATATAATATAGGGATTAAAAAAAAGAAGAAGACACACACACTTAAATTGAAAATTCCTCTAAATCTTTTATATCATATTGAGCAGCAACAATCACTTTATGACTTTCTGTACCACTTAAAGATTGATATACTTTGATTAATACTTCTTCTTTTGGATCCCAAATACCAGTATTAATGGTATCAGTATCAGATAAAATTTCAATTGTTCTATTTGTATCGTTTCTTGGAACTCTTAAACCATTA
>PPCM01001055.1_pt1 | contig 14770 bp, 18 predicted proteins | sample 1555541 | NCBI WGS metagenome assembly PPCM01 (sample SAMN05284479, study PRJNA326546) | Marine sediment metagenome, whole genome shotgun sequencing project. | isolation source: marine sediment | place: Germany: Wadden Sea | collected 2012-09-05 | reverse complement strand
TGATTCCTTCTTGGAACTCACATAATTGCTTAATAGCTTCATGTCCAAACACGATAGCATCTAGCATATCTTTTTCACCTACTTGCTTCGCACCAGCTTCAACCATGTTGATTGCTTCTTTTGTACCAGCAACAGTTAAATCAATATCACTTAACTCTTTTTGCTCATTAGTAGGGTTGATAACAAACTCACCATTTACTCTACCAACAATAACACCAGCGATAGGTTTTTTGAATGGTACATCACTAATTCCAAGAACAAGTGAAGAACCAAACATTGCAGTCATTTCTGCTGAATAATCAGGATTAACACTGATTACGTTATTTATAATTTGGATCTCATTTCTAAATCCATCTTCAAACAATGGTCTAATTGGACGGTCAATAAGTCTTGCAGTTAAAGTTGCATTCTCACTAGGACGTCCTTCACGTTTTAAAAATCCTCCTGGGATTTTACCAGCAGCATACATTTTTTCATTGTACATTACCATTAATGGGAAGAAATCTAAATTACTAGCTTCTTTTGATGCCGCAACTACAGAAATTACAGTTGTATCTTCATACTTAATCAAAGCAGCACCATTTGCTTGCTTTGCAATCTCTGATAATTCGACAACAAGTTTTCTTCCGAAAAATTCTTTTTCAAATACTTGTTTACTCATATTTTCTCTCTTTCCGGGCTATGTCTTCACCCTTTATCTTTTCCTTTATTACAATTTGATATTATATCACTTTTGAATTTGAAAGTAAAACGATACCTAGTTATTTATGATTAGTTCAAATAAAAATAGAACTCAGTTGAAGAATCAACTGAGTTTATTTAGTTACTGTCTACTCATCTTAATAACTTTCACGAAACGTTTGAAGAACTTTTCATCACTATAATTTAGAATAGAAGTTCTATATAACTTTAATCCATACTTTATCAGTAAGATGTTTGATAGTGCGAGAATTGCAAATGACATCAAAGTCTCTGTAAGTGTATATTGCTCCCCAAAAAATAAAACTGGGGCTAACATCGGACTAAATATTGGTATATAACCAATGATCTTAATAAACAAACTTCCTTCAAAGGCAAATGAGAAGGCTGCTGAATAGAATGCTAACAATAATATAATCATTAAAGGTGCTTGCATTTGTTGGAAATCTTCGGTATTTGTTGCCATTGAAGCAACAATTGCACAGAACACACCATAAGTAATATAACCAACAACTAAGAAAGCAAGAACTACTGCAACCAAAATTGGCAATCTATCAAAAATAGCATTAACCCCTCCCGCTATAGCAGGATTGTTTGTCGAATCTATAATTCCATCCTTGATAGCTCCGATATTTATAGTAGAAAAAGTTGTAAGCGATAATATTAACATTCCTACAAACCCGTATAACAACCCTAACACCCCTTGAACAAACAAGAAAATCAACGTTGATACTAACTTAGCAGCGAAATGGTAACCAATACTGACATTTGAAACAATTATCTCAATACTTTTACTCGCTTTCTCATCGATAATGTCAAGCCCTAAGAATTGAATAGCTAGCATCATCAAGAAAAACATTGGTAAGGCAATCACCATCGACAACCCTTGCAAGAAGTATTTTTGACCCTGTGGGGTCGGTTCCTCAGTGTCAATACTGTTATAATTGACTACAACCTGACTAAACAGTTGACTTAAATCATTGATTTCATTCACTTCTGCCCATTTAAATAACTTCAACTGATTAATTGAAGATGTAATCGCAAGATTTAAATTATTACCAATTCCATCAAAAGAGTAAACTTCTAGTTGATAGAACTTTTCTGCATCCTCTTTGATTACTAGGTAAACCGATTTTGATTCAGAAATATCTTCCTCATCCAAGTCTGTTGCTTCTTCGATTATATAGCAATCTTTACATGCCAATTCTGTCATACTTAAAATTGACTCTGATAAGTCATCATAAATGCTATTTGTTTCATCGATAATGTATACATTAGTAGTATCATCGAAATCACCACCAAATAAACTAATGATAGATGTTATATTAGTAAGTAATAACACTACAATAAATATTACAATATTTGATCCTATAAACGATTTTGACATCATTCTCTTTTTCAAACTAAAACCAACAAGATATTTAAACTTACCCATCATACTCTTCACCAACTTTCTCAATAAAGATTTCACTTAATGATGGTTTTTCAACCATAAATTTTGTTATGTTCTCCTTAGTTTTTATATAGTCAAAAACTGTTTTTACATTATCCTGAGATGCAATATGTACTTCCATCTCATGTTTATACTCATATACTTTGACAACTCCTTCTAGTGAAAGAAGTTCCTTTTTCGTTACATCACCATTTATCTTAATAACTTTTCTCATAAAGTCATCCTTAATTTTATCGATGTTTCCAGAAAGTACTACCTTTCCTTTAACTAAAACAGTAAGTTCCTCGCAAAACTGCTCGACATGATCAATTCTGTGAGAAGAGAAGATAATTACTGAACCTTTCTCTTTAAACTCATTCATAATTGTTACAAATCTCTCCATATTAAATGGATCAAGACCACTAAATGGTTCATCTAAAATTATTAACTTAGGATCATTAATAATTGTCGCGATAAATTGAATTTTCTGCTGATTACCTTTTGATAACTCTTTTATTTTCTTTTTCTTATAATCAACAATATTAAATCTCTCTAACCAATAATCTAGTCTGGCTTCGGCCTCGTGATGTTTCATACCTTTAAGGCGCCCAAAATGAATAACCTGTTCTTCCACAGTCATTTTTGTTTGCAATGACCTTTCCTCAATCATGAAACCAATTTCATCAGTTATGTCAAAATTGATTTTCTTACCATAGTAACTTATTTCACCTTCATTTGGTGATAATAAGTCTACTATCATTCTAAATGTTGTAGTTTTACCTGCACCATTAGCTCCCAACAATCCATAAATTTCACCTGGTTTGACAGCGAAACTTAAATCATCTACAGCAACAAGGTCTCCAAAAGACTTTGTCACATTTTTAATTTCTAACATAAATTCCTCCTATTTCTCAAAAGCACATAATTGATGTACTAAGTAACTCACAAATACAACAACTGCTAAAATAACAACAGATTGATTATAATTCCCAAAAATTAAATTAAGGAATACTACTGCAACAAAGAATACAAAATTAATCATTATCAACATCTTTGAAGCTTTAAAAGCAGACAATGCCTGATGTTGTTTCTGAGCTTCATCAAGTCTCGAGAAATACTCATTACTAAACTTAAATGAAGAAGGATCACTTACAGTTTTTAACATAGGTTCTTTTTGCTGCACTAATGAAATGATATTGAAATCAGCTTTTACAGAAATGTAGATATTTATGACAAACACAACCATCATATAAATAGCGTAGACTATTAACTGGTTATCTTCTATCGATTGATTATTAAATAAATAAGAATAAACTATCCCAAACATTGCAAACGAAAATACCATCAAGAAGTTACTTGTTACTGTATACGTAAACAGATAGTAGTTATCTTTATTGATATATTCTCCATCATCATCTACTTCAAGAAATAACTTCTTACCTTTAGCGTAACTTAATACAATAACAATAATTGTAATAAGAGATACAACACCATAAATCACAAAACAATATGCGTAGAACCAACTACTCAAACCACTTACTAAACCATCAAAATTTGATTCTTGCGGTGACATGAACAAGGCAAGAAAAAAACCAACTATCATTCCTAATAATCCTTTAGACCCTATTGAAAAAATCAACTTCTTTTTTTTACTCATTTCCATCCTCCAACCAAAACAATTTCTCAACCTCTACATCAAATAAACCTGCCAGTTTTAAAACAAGGCTGATAGAGGGACTATATTCTCCACCCTCAATAGAACTAATTGTTTGTCTTGATACACCAACTAGTTTTCCTGTTTCTGACTGATTGATTCCCTTAATATTTCTGTATAACTTAAGATTATTTCTTAACATTTAATCCTCTCCTTGCTGACAAGAATAGTTGTCATAGCAATAATATAACACTGCCTAGTATACTTGTCAACATTATGTTTTGTAAATCATAGCTCTTATCTCAAAAAGAAAAGAGTCTGGATATAAATCCAAACCCTTCAGTAAACAAACATGTATTTAAATACTATCTACCATTAGAAGCGGCATTATCAGACTTGTTGTTTCCACCGTTTTGCTTAGTGTTACTTCCGCCTTCATCATCTTCATCATCTTCTGATTCATCATCATCTTCCGAATCTTCGGCTGCTTTTTCAGCTTCTTCAGCTGCTTTTTCAGCTTCTTCGGCTGCTTTTTCAGCTGCATCTTCTGCTTCATCATTAGCATCTTCTGCTTCATCGTCATCATCTTGCTCAGTCGCTTTATCTTTACCTTTGTCTTCAGGCTTGTTAGAGTTTTTCTTCTTCTCTTCAACCTTTAACTCTTGTTCTGCTTTCTTAGCTTCTTTGATTTCTTGACGTTCTTCTTTTTTAATTTCAATTTTTTCTTTTAAAGCTTCTTTTAATTTTCCATTGATCTCTTTCATTGTTAAACTAGAAAGTTCTTCAACAGTATACTCACCAGACATTTCAATAGCCTTCTTGATATACATCATTTTACCATTTGAAATACCATATTCATTTGCTTGATCTTTTAAAGCTGGTGTAATACCTTGAGATTTAATCGCAACATCAACTTGCTTTTCCTTGAAATGTTGTTCAAGTTCTTCATTAATTCCCTCTGCAAGCTCTTCTTGACGTTCTTCATCATCTTCATAAATCGTAATAAGAACTAAGTTATCATCACTAGTCTCATCAATGAAGCCCATCTCTCTTGCTTCTTCAGCAATAACAACAGCAGCCTCTTTCAATGTAAGACCAATAACTTCTAAGTCAGTTAATAATACAATAGCATCATCATTTAATGGATTTGCTTCAATAACAATATCATCATCGTCTGCTACTAACTCAATACTAGGGTTAATATCAATTGTGATATAAGTTTTCTCTATAGGACTATTTGTAGTTAAGAAAACAAAGAAAGCAATTGCCGATAGAATAATTGAACCTCTGAACATTATTCTACGCTTTTTATCTCTTCTAATTTCCTTACCAGCATTATCCATAACATAATCCTTAACATCTTTTTTACTAAAAGATTTCTTTTCGTAAACATTGTCTAATTTAGTCATCTTTTTCACCAAACCTCTCTCTTATCTTATCTAAAGTTCGATACACATTACTTTTAACAGTGCTCTCATTAAGTGAAAGCTTTTGAGCAACTTCTTTCAAAGTTAAGCCTTTACCATAATGAAGCATCATTATCTTCTGTACAACTAGTTTTTGTTCTGAGATGAACTTCCAGATTTCTTCTGCAACAAGTTCGTCTTCAATAATACTTTCATCAAATACAATTTTCTTGGAAATAAATAACTCATTTTCAATTTCTTCACCATAACTAACAAACAAATACTTAACCTTATTCTTAACAGAATAGTACTTGTATATCTCAGCCTTTGCTAAACGAAAAACAAAGTTCTTTGGGTCTTTGATATAACTTGGACCCTTTCTTACAATCGTCTTATAAAGATTCATGTAAATATCTTGCATGATATCTTGAACATTTGCCAAGTTATCAGTTTTACTGATTACATAAGTTAAAGTTGAACTATATGTATCATCATAAATTGTATTAAAATATTCATTATTGACCATTTGCTGCACCTCTTACTTATAAAGTATCTCTTCTTAAGAGAAAAGTTTCAAAAATATTATAAAAAAATAAAAAAAGTTTATAAAATAAAAAACCAAGCTTTGCTTGGCTTTATTATTAACGACGTAATCCTAATGATTTAATCAATTCACGGTAACGTACAACGTCTCTTTGACGTAAGTACTTTAATAAGTTACGACGGTGTCCAACCTTCTTTAATAAACCACGTCTAGAATGGAAATCATGATAATGCACTTTTAAGTGATTATTTAATTCGTTGATTTCATGAGTTAAGATAGCAACTTGAACTTCAGTTGAACCTGTATCTCCTTCTGATCTACCAAATTGATTAATAATTTCAATCTTCTTTTCTTTTGATAAAGCCATAATAATACCTCCTATAATTTTTTTTCTCCAAAATCCTAGTATAGTGTCGGAGAACTACTAAACCAAGAAAATGGACATTTACTATAATACCTAATTACTACCATAAAATCAAGCAGTTAGTAGCTTTTTAATTGTTTCTCTATCATTTTCTAATTGGGCTTTAAGCTCATCAATCGACGAGAATTTCTTTTCGTCTCTCATTTTCTTAACAAACTCTACTTCAATCTGTTGATGATAGATCTCAACATCAACATCAATTAGATGTACTTCTATCTTGATATTATTGTCATTACTTACTGTAGGATTTACCCCAACATTGGTCATCGCATTATACTTCACACCATTAACGTAGGCATAAGATGCATAAACGCCGTTTCCTGGCCTAAACTGGTCTTCACCAAGGTAAACATTCGCTGTCGGAAATCCAATTGTACGCCCAAGTCTACGCCCCTCAAAGACACGACCTTTAATGCGGAAATTTCTTCCTAGCAATTCTTTAACTTTCTCATACTCACCATTTCTAATATGAGACTTAATCCTTGTTGTAGAAACTTTGAATCCATCAATTAAGAATGGTTCACACACAGTGTATTCCATCGCTCCATCAATAAGCTGACCGATAGTATCGATATTTCCTAGATTATCTTTTCCAAATGAGTTATCGTACCCAACCACTAAATGAGCAATATTGATTTTAGCTAAGAAATCATGAATATAGTTTTTAGCATTAATACTTCTGAAATTCAGTAAATTAACAACAAAAACAATGTCAACACCCATTGAATCGAATACATCTAGTTTATTTCTAATAGGGGTTACATCCATAAAGTTCGAGCTAGAACCACCTCTAGAAAACAAAAGGTGAGGATTTGGGAAAAATGTTATTACAGCACTATTCCATCCTTTTTCCTTGGCTATTGAAACTGATTTCTTAATTAATGACTGATGACCTAGATGAATGGCATCAAAGTATCCATGAGCAGCGACACATTCTTTTTCAATAACAGGAAGTTTTCTTATATCATCTATTCTAATTACTCTCATCTTTAAACACCCTAACTGGTTTTATTTTTGTATTATCTTTATGATAGACTTGATAAACAGCTAGTAACTTATCTTTATAATAAATTGCGTGATCTTCATTGCTATCAAGTATTCGGTCTATTACAGCACCATTATATATTCTCGCAACCAATTTGTCATCATCAATGCATACATATTTCATCGACTTCATCGCATCGTCTTTAGAAATCATCTTATAGTTTCCTGCTTCAATATCTTCCAAAGTATAACACTCATCAATTGAAAAACTTCCTTGAATAGTTCTTCTTAAAGAACTCATTAAAGATGGATAACCTAGTTTTTCACCAATATCAAATGCTAAACTTCTAATATATGTACCTTTAGATACATTTGCACGAACCTTAAACTTACACTTACCATCTTCAAAAACTAAATCATCAATAAGTTCTAGCTCATTAACAAATATATCTCTCGCTTCTCTTTCGATGGTAATCCCTTCTCTGGCTAACTCATGCAGTCTCTTTCCATTAACCTTTAACGCTGAATACATAGGCGGAACTTGCTTAGAAGCTCCCAAAAAACTATTTAAGCATGCCACAACTTCTTCCTTGCTCAAACTCTCAACTCGCTTAGCCTTAGTAATCTCTGAGTCTAAATCTAATGTATCACTAGTTATTCCTAGAGTAATCTCAGCAATATAGGTCTTACTTTCACTAGTTAAGAACTGAACAATCTTTGTTGATGGTCCAACACATAGCGCTAAGACCCCACTTGCGTTCGGATCCAATGTACCTGTATGACCAATTTTTTTTGTCTTCAATATCTTACAAACTTTATTTACAACATCCCTACTTGTCATCTTAAGTGGTTTGTCAACTAACAATACTCCATCAAGCATATAAAAACTCCTTAATAAAAACTATAATTAAAATATGTATAGGATAATAAAAGTAGAAGAAGTACTTCATCTTTTTTCCCTCTAAGCCATTATACATAAGTATTAGCGGTAATGCTAGCAAACTATAATACTGTATTGGAATCATTCTATACCTTGAAAACTCAGTCAAAGGTATTATTTCAATAAAGAAAATATTAAATGAAACAAAAGCCATTATTAAGGCACTTTTTGCATAATACATTAGTACAATAAGCAGTATCCCGTAGTAACCATAATCAAACATAAAAAGTGATGGTAATACCAGAAGCGGAATTACCAAAAATGATTTTCCCTTTTCTATTGCTTCAATAGCTATCAAACCAATTAATAACGTGAAGAAGATATTTACTAAGTTTTCACCACTAAACGATAACCCCACTTGAATAATCACCGCGAAAATAAACATTCTAAAAACATACCTCTTAAAACTCGATGTATGCTTGTACCCTTCCACTATTAAAAAGGCTATTAAAGGAAAACAGATTCTACCGATGATACGGTATAAATCTGTCGTTGGGTATAAGTGATATCCTACATGATCAATTGTCATCGTAACAATTGCAATTATTTTCAAATGAAAACTGTTAAGAAACTTCATTACTCTAGTCCTCTTAAGAACTCCATTGCTTCACTAATATGATTTATTCTAACAATTTCAATATCATAACCTTCTTTTTCCTTCATTCTCTTAGCAACTTTATAATTACTTGTTTCCTTATCATTATCAGAAACAAAAAAGAAATCTGCTCCTGAAAGTTCGGCAGCAATTAGTTTCAACTCAACAAAACCAATTTGACCAATCGAACCATCATATTCAATCGTCCCTGTAGCCACAATGTCATAACCTTTCGTTATATCTCCCATAACTAATTGGTTATACAGTTCTAACGTTACGACAAACCCTGAACTTGGTCCTTTGTAAACTCCAATATATGACTCTACTCTTTCTATCACTGTGTGTTCACTTAATAACTCATTTATTCCTATATATCCATAACCTACTATATTTCTATCTTCAAGACGTTGAAGAGGGCAAGTTACTTTTCTCACTTCCTGATCAGCACCTCTTAAATCAAGAGTTATTTGGGCAGGTAATTCAAAACTCTGAACATAATCAATAAATGGTTGTGGCTTAATTAAAGGAATACCATCATACTTCAAGATTTCATCACCAACTCTAAGGTCGCATGTTACATCTTTAAAAACATAAGATATATACTCATCATAATCAAGCTCTATTCCCTCTTCTTCTAGAAGAATCAATAGATTTACAACAGCATTATCATACGAGGATCTTGTGTAAACTCGATCTACGTAATCATCTAATGTACTATCTTTAGAATAAATTAATTCACGCTCATCAAACATTGTTGTGATTAAATTGTAGATAGTTCCTTCTGTAGCCGTAACATAAACAATCGAGAACTTTCCTTTAGAACCATGTCCACCTTCTACAAAAATTCTATCCTTCGCATCGTCAACTCCACCTACTTTAATTATTGTGTAGGGTGTTTGATAGAAAAATATTAACCAAATAAAAAATAATACAGCAATAACAACAGACCAAATTTTAATTAAGCGTTTCCTTTTAAATTTCTTATACTCATCAAACATCATGATTTTTTCCATAGTAGTCACCTTTCTTGAATCAGCATAGATAAAAAGTAATCACTAATGATTACTTAAATTTTTTGTAAATTGCCTGAGCAATCGAATCAGAAACAAACTGGCTTAAATCTCCACCAAATTGTCCGATTTCTTTCGCCTGTGAACTTGATAAGAAAGTATGAGTTGGTTTACTCATCAAAAAGACAGTTTCAATTTTGTCATATAAAAATCTATTTGTTGTTGATAACTGAAACTCGTAATCAAAATCACTAAGTGCTCTTAATCCACGAATCATAATTGCTATATCGTAATCTACACAATAATCAATAATCAAACCATCAACATGAGATATTACTAAGTTTTCTATATGTGCTGTCGATTCTTTCAACATCTCAATTCTTTCTTCCACAGAGAAAGTGTATTTCTTATTTGGATTATTTCCAACAACTACATGCAAAATCGAACATAACTTCGCAGCTCTTTCAATGATATCCAAATGCCCAAAAGTTATTGGATCAAAACTTCCAGGATAAATCATTTTTTCCATAATTACTCCATTCTAAACACACAGACTTTGCTAGCTCCATATATTTTTTCCTTGCATTTTACAAGCTTAGATATTTCATCAAGTAGATTTTCCTCTCTTGATGTCTCTGTTACTATTATAGCATCATCAGTCAAAATATCACAATCATAGATTTTGGCAATAATCTCATTTATATCAAACTGTTGATACGGGGGATCTAAAAAGACTAGATCTAATTTAATTCCTTCTTTTTGTAGCGTTTTCAAAACTACATTATAGTCTCTTTGAAAGACTTTAGCATCACTAATCTTCAAAGTTTTAATGTTCTTATTGATAACATTAATTGCCTCTTGACTAAGATCATTGAAATAGCAAAAATCAACACCTCTACTAAGAGCTTCAATTCCTAAAGCCCCACTACCACTAAATAAATCAAGAGCAATCCCTCCTTGGAAGTAAGGACCAATCATATTGAAAATTGACTCTCTATTTTTATCTGTAGTTGGTCTTGTTTTACTCGATTCAACATTATCTATTTTTCTTGAACGATACTTACCACTTACTACTCTCATATAACACCTCTAATGACATGATTTTTTCGACTTAGGTACAACGCTTTTTAACTTCTTATTCATTTCAAAGATTAACATACTTAAACTATTTTCAATTTCTTTAAACTCTTTAATTACTTCATTACTATATAAATTTTCCTTAGCCTTTATCAAATTATGACTAACTTCTTTAAAATCAGGATGATGAGTAGAATACTTACTTACTTCATAATACTTTGCTTTTGCATTCTCAAAATCTTCTATTAACTTTTTGATTTCATCATCACTTTCAATTACTTGATTAAGTTTTGCGAGTTTCTTTTTCTCATCTAATGACTCAATTAACTCACAGATTTCATCAACTAAATTATCAACTTTATCCATTATTAATCCAACTTTCCTGTTTTCTTAGCATGATTATATCTAATCGCTACCGCTTGTAACATCCCCATGGCAATACATGAGGTTATTAAAAATGTTCCTCCATAACTTAGAAAAGGTAATGGTATTCCTATTAATGGAATCATTCCCACATTACCATATAAGTTAATAAAGATGTGTGATGCAAACAAAGCTACAACTCCACCCGCAATAACCGACCCAAATGCATCAGGAACCTTTCTCGCATAGCTTAGTCCACGGTAAAGGATAAAGGCATATGTGAAGATAACAACACTAAATCCAATAAACCCTAACTCCTCACTAACAATAGCTATAATCGAGTCGGTATGAGCATATGGTAGATAAAAGTGTTTTTGCAAACTGAGGTTATATCCTAAACCAAAGATTCCCCCATTATTTACGGCAATCATTGAATTACACACTTGATAACCCTTTGTTTTTGTTTCGATAAATTGAGTACATGGATCTTTGTAGTCAAATCTAGAAATCATTCTAACAAAATAATCTTCTACAGCACCTTTGGAGACAATGTTAACAAAGATAAGACCTATCAGAATAATAAATACTCCCACTAACATGACAACAAATACTCTTAGATTATCTTTAAACTTCAAACCATTCAAGAGCATTACAGCCCCAAAAATAATCATATAAACCAAAGCCGTTCCAGGATCAGGTTGAATAATAATCAAAATCAGAAAAGCTCCAAAAACAATAACTGGTTGGAATAAAATCGCTGAGTTTTCATTGGTAAACTTCTTCCCTTGAGCATAATTATAAAAAGCACCAAGATACATGATGAATGCTAATTTCCCAAACTCTGAAGGCTGTAAATCAAAGAACCCCAAATCGATCCAAGATTTTGAAGAGTTATAAGATGTTTCACCCATCAAAACATAGACTAGTAAAGTCAGAGTGGCCACTACAAGGATACTTGATAACCAACTATAGTTTTGATATGGTACTATAATTACCAAGAAGAAAACTACCAAACCTATAAAAACGATTGCAATTTGCTTATAGAGCATCGCATTAATGCTTCCTTCATACACATCTAATACACTTGCAGCACTTTGAATTTCAAAGATTCCAAGAACCAACAAAAACAACATTGCAAACAATAAATATTTATCTAAATAATGTAATCTCACTTTTATACTATTGTAAATTACTCTAAACATTTTTTCTCACCCTCAATCATTATAAATATAACAAAATTCCCTCCCTCTGGCAATCAAAGTTGAATTTTAATAGAGGTCTTTACTTTATTTTGATAGGCATTGATGTTAAAATAATCTTGGGTGATAATATGATAAGAATGAAAGATATCATTAGAGAGGGTCATGACACTTTAAGAGCTATTGCAAAGCCGGTAAGTTTTCCCTTATCTGATGAGGATAAAGATACAATGGATGAGATCATGGGTTATTTAATTAACTCTCAAGATCCAACAACTATGGCAGAGTATGATTTACGTCCTGGAGTAGGACTAGCTGCGCCACAAATTAATGTTAGTAAGAGAATGATAGGAATTCGTCTTGATGAAGGTGATGAGGTTATTGAGTATCCTTTGTTTAATCCAAGAATAATTTCTCATTCTGAACAGATGATCTATCTTGAGGGTAGTGAAGGATGTTTAAGCATCGACTACAATGTTGAAGAGTATGTTAAAAGGTATGCTAGAATTACTGTAGAAGCTCAAGACTACGATGGAAAAATCGTAACTATTAGAGCTCGCGGTTATTTATCAATTGTCTTTCAGCACGAAATAGATCACTTAAATGGTATTTTGTTTATCGATCGTTTAACAACAGATGTTGATGATGCGAAGCCACTATAATATTAAAAGACTGCAATCGCAGTCTTTTTTTTGTTTTAAATTAATAATCTGAATCAATATACTTTTGATTCTCTATTTCTGATTCAAGTTGATTTATATGAACTTTCCTAATCTTGAAAACATAGATTGCTAAAGCAATCGCGAATACTGTAACGTACCCTTCTACAACTAATACATTCGTAATTAACGCTGGAATTAAAATCACACCAAAATCTAAAGCGAAATGGGCAGCGAATGCAAATAGCGAATACTTAAAGACTTCATTTTTCATAAATCCTTGCATCACAACTAAAGAAAGACCAATATGAACAATCATCGCCATTACTCTTTCATAACCAGATAACAAGAATAACCATGCCGATTGATTAGTAATGATATCAACGAGTTCATTCATTGATTTAATCACTTCTTCTGATTGACCAGAAAACTGGGTAATAAACTCATCGACTCCACTCGAATTAAGTTGCAATGCAAATAATGAGTAGATAAAGAAATTTATTCCTACAAGCAGCATCGCCTCGGTAGCACCATGTCCAACCCCATGTAAAACCCCTGTATTAAACGATTTACGATCTCTTAAAAGAAACTTCATAGTAAACCATCTTCCTACTGTTTCAAATAGTGCAGCTGACAAAGCTAGCGTAAATGCAACAGCAAGGATATTGTCTTCATTGAACCATGAAAAAGTTGGTAATACTGTATTAACTATCGGAATTCTAAATACTACTTGAAAAACAAAGAAGGAAATAGCACCTACAATTATCGGACCAAAATAACCTCTTTGCTTCTTTCTAACGAAATAAGTAATAATTGCTGGAAACAACAAGCAAATAAGCGATGTTGTTAGTAATGCAATTATTGTGAAATTAGAAACCATATTAAAGCTTTACAGCAGTACCATAAGCGATGATTTCACTAGCTCCTTGCATTACTGCAGAAGATTGAAGTCTAAAACCAACGATTGCATTAGCACCTTTTGCCTCTGCATCATCAACCATACGACCGATAGCAATTTTTCTTGCTTCATTCATCATCTCAGAGTACCCTTTAATTTCTCCCCCTACTAAAGTCTTAAAACTAGCCATGATATCTTTTCCGACATGTTTAGATTGAATTGTTGATCCCTTAACATAACCAATAACTTCTTGAATTTCTTTTCCTACTACTGAATCTGTTGTAACAATTAACATAATATTTCCTCCTTATAACTTATATTACTATATTACTCCAAAAAATGAACGTAGACAATAGAAAGCATAAAAAAACCTCTGCACTTAGACTTGCGTCTAAGGCTGAGGTTGAATAAAACCGTAAGTTATCTTACAAAGAATAAGAACAATGTGAATACCAGTGCTAAGATGTACATAATTGCATTTACATCTTTACCTTTTCCTGTTGCAAGTTTAAGTAATGGGTAGAATATAAATCCTACTGCAATACCTTCAGCAATTGAGAATGATAATACCATGAAGATGACTGTAAAGAATGTTGCAATACTTACAGCAATGTCATCCCAATCGATGTTTTTAAGTGAAGTAACCATTAATGCTCCAACCATAATTAATGCAGGTGCAGTAACTGGTGAATAGAAAATTGGTTCACCAAATGCATCAAAGTCCACAATTACTCCATTTACTAATGAAAGTAACGGATATAAGAATAAACTCAGAATAAATAAAATTCCAACAACTGTAGCAGTTAATCCTGTACGCCCACCAGCTTCAACACCAGTAGTAGACTCTACATAAGATGTTACAGTAGAAGTACCCAATACAGCACCA
>PPCM01001053.1_pt1 | contig 14801 bp, 14 predicted proteins | sample 1555541 | NCBI WGS metagenome assembly PPCM01 (sample SAMN05284479, study PRJNA326546) | Marine sediment metagenome, whole genome shotgun sequencing project. | isolation source: marine sediment | place: Germany: Wadden Sea | collected 2012-09-05 | reverse complement strand
CGTCTTCACGGTAGATAACCCCCTGGTTCGTCCGGCTGACCCGACGTTCGTGGGCTGGGCCGCCGCTGCCGGTGTCGACGCAGCCCTGAAGGTTGTTGGCAAGGCTCGCCCTGATGAGCCCATCGGAGTCGTCTGCCACAAGGGCGGGAGGCCCGCGGTGGTCGAGTACAGCGAACTACCCGCCGACTGCGCCTCCAGGACCACCCCCGACGGCGGACTGGCGTTCTGGTGCGGCAACATCGCGAACCATCTCTTCTCGGTGCCGTTCCTTGACCGCATGGGGAGTGGACAGTGCCCCATGCCGTACCACATAGCCCATAAGGTCATCTCGCACTGGGCGGACGGCCACACCGTGACCCCGGACAGCCCTAATGGTTACAAGCTCGAGCTCTTCATCTTTGACTGCCTTGCCCACGCCACCCACGTCGGAGTCTACCGGACGGAGCGAGCCCATGAATTCGCTCCCGTCAAGAACGCGTCAGGCGTCGACTCGCCCCGCACTGCCCGGAAAATGGTCGGGGCGGAGCTGGGCCGGATCGGAGCGAGCTGCCTGAGGGACAGATACGACGAGTTCGACGAGGGAAGGTAAATGGGGAAATGTCCGGGGGGCGGTGCTTCGTCTGTGCGGCCACAAATAGTAATGCCTCGCACATTTATCTTGATCGATATCTTGATATATTACAGCGTTCCGTTTATAATTTCACAACAACCCCTTCAATGCTCGACTATGACACGGCATAAGTCTCTAAGTGCCTTTGGTTTTTGAAGACAATTATCTATAAAAAATGCCCCACAAAAATGAGTTCAACTGATTCTCCCCCTCGGGACGTTATTACTCTTCCTGCTATTAGTGGGTGTCCTGAAATCAGATATGATGTGGTAGAATCCGATAAGAAACCGTACAGGCTTGCGCATAAGGTTCACTACACTTTTTTCGGTGATGGGAGGACGATCGATGAAGACTGGCGGTGGGACGGAGCTACCATGGTGCCGGACATTGAGACAACGATTCGGGCGAGTCTATTTCACGATCACTCGTATGCTCTGATCAAGAGAGAGAAAAGAAGGGGGATGTCCATACGTAACGTCTATATAGCCCGCAAAGAGGCGGACGAACGGTACAGAAACATGGTAGGGGGGGTTTGGGGTGAGATCTCGTATGTTGGCCTGCGCTGCTTTGGCTGGACCCATGTCTAATGACTGAAGACCCCTTCGCGGCGTGCTGTGCGTGACGAGCGCAGCACCCCGCACAACACGAGCTACAAACCTGACCAGCGGAAGAATGGTCCACCGACCCGTTGGCGCCCAGCGCCAGCTCCGTATCGTTCCAGCTCGTGTGCGACCCCCCGAGTCGCCATCGTGCCCCTCCCGGCATGACCCCCAGCCCTGTCCCGACCCAGACCGCACCACGCGGGTCTGGGTCACCCCCGAGTCACCTCTGATCGACCCGGCAGCCGCCATGGGCAAGCGGCACCCAAAAATAAAAGCTTTTTAGACAGATGATTTTTGATCTCTTGATTTGCCAACCAGACAAAGCGTGTCCAAGTGACACAAATCATCGGCCAGCTTAGTGTACTAAACAGTGCGCTAAGGTCGGCCCCGGAGAACCAAGCGCATGGCTGACCAGTCGTTCTCCTAAATTGTTTATTTTGACACAATATGAGACAATTCACTCCCTCGCACCATTCCAACCGACGACGAGCTCCCCAACGTCGCCATCCCCGAGCCCACCCACTCCAAGACCTTCTCCTCCCCTTCGTCCGCGGGGAGCGCCGTCGCTGACTCCTGCGGCTGGGGCTCGTTCCGTCGAGGACCACTGAACGTCCGTGAGAACCGGCGCTGGAGACATTCGCTGTCGCAGGTAAGTGATATCCCGCGAAGGAGGAGGTGCTCAAGGCGCGACTTGGAGATGGACTGGGCAGACGAGTTGGAAATCACAACACACTCCAGGTCGATATTCCGGCATAAAGAATCTATAATCGAGTCCACGACAATCTGGCCAACATCGCCCGAGATCTCGATAAAATGCGCTCCCTTGACCAGCCGGCAGCAGCCCTCATATGTGAATTGGTGTGGACACCTGAAGCCGGGCGGCAAAACCACAATCGCGCTGTTGACAATGGACAGCGCGTTGAGCCGTCGTGACACCTTGGATATGGCGTCCAGGGCGACTATCACGTCTGCTACATATTTGTAGTCTGAGATTATGATGTGTTGTACTAGTCGCTCCATCGCAATCATCAGATCAACAGATACGATAGAATCTGAGAGAACGATCGTAGATTGTGTGAATACGGGCGCGGCACTAAGTGAAGCAGTGATTTGGGCGATCTGTACTGGCGATTGAATTCCGTCGAGAATTAGCGGCCCGTGATGAAACGTATCCGGGATCTTTGTGGAAGAAGTAACGACCACGTCCTCTATTGGATATATTCTGCCCTCAGCCACGATGTCTCGGGTCCCCTGGCCCCTTAACCCCGCGACGTTGATCATGTTGTGTCTCTGTGCCAAGGGGGGATGAGGATGGACCACGGACCACGTTCGGGTGCATGGTGTGTATACCGTGTGTGATGTGTCCATGAAGATCACCAGCGTGGACTCGGTGGCGGCGACTGCGCATACCCTTGTCAGCGATTTGTTGGGGGCAGGGATCCGACGCCATTTTCGACTATCGCTGGCGAGGGCCAGCACCTCACCGTGCGACGTGACGGCGAACACGGTGTCCTCGACGACCGCAATGCCCACGACACGGTGGACGGATGGAACGTGGGTCGGGACGACGCGGTAAGCAAGAGTGGCCACGCTGAGAATGAAGAGGTGGTGCCGGGACAGACGAACAAGGGACCGCGAACCATCCAGAGTAGCGCGCACCGTGAGAGCCGACGGCGAGAAGAATTGTCGGATTTGGCCACTCTGCTGGAGTCTCGTCAAAGAACTGCTGTTGGACGGGCCCAGATCACCGTTTCTATCGTGTCGTATCATGATGAAGGTGTGAACAATGGCCGAATTGGGATTACAGCCAGAATGCAAGGCTGCGAACGCCAGAATGGGCGCATTGTCAAGGCATTGCGTTAACCGACTACAGTATGACAGACACGATGTCTTCAAAAAGAAATGAAAAATATATGATTTGAACACTATCTCGGTTGAATGTGTTACACATTCACGCACATGTTTCACTTATCGCCGGTGACTATATATCCACAAATGGATAAAATAGTTGACGAGAACGTGCCGTCAACCCGATGTAGTCCCGTGAATGTTCTAACAGTGGGATAATTCACTAGAAAATTTCTCACGTGCCCAAAAAAGTGAATGAGCGAGCTGAGAGAGGCTGGTAACAAGCATGTTGCCGACAAGAACTTTGAAGCAGCACGGGATGCGTATTTGCAAGCAATAGAGGCGGACGCCACAGACTACAAAGCTCATAGCAATGTTTCGATGGTTTATCTCAAGCTGAATGATATTCCCAGCGCTATTGAGCATGCCACAAAGGCAATTGAGTTGAGTCCAACCTTTGGTAAGGCGTATGGGCGTCTCTGTCGTGCGCATCAGGCCAATCACGACTCGTCTCTTGCTCTTGCCGCCGTGGACGCCGGCCTGGCCCAATGCCCCGACGAGGCGATGCTGATGCGGCTGAGGCTCGAGCTTTCGACCATCACCATCTATCGTGACGGGAAGGTAACCACTCGAATCGACGAACTGGGCCACAAGCCGCGGGAGGGCGACGCCGACGCTATCCCTGGTCCACTGCTGAACGATCCCGGCCTGGCCGAGCTCCAGCGCATGGTGCGGACGTGGACGTGGACAGCCGGTCGTCGTGGGTGCGGTCTCATCATGCATGTCATTGAGTCACCCGCAGGGGTTGAGGGTGTCGCCATGCTCACACCAAAGGAGGTCGCCAGATTCGGGAATGAGCCAGGCCCGCGGGACCGCATCGCTGTGGTGGCCGAGGGGACGTGGTTCAGTGAGAAGGGGAAGGCCGGGGCCGCCCCGCGCGTCCTGGCCGAGTACCTGGAGAAGAGGTACGACATGTCGGAGTAGGTCGTTGGGCGTGGAATGGTTCATGTGGAAGCTTTCTGACCGATTCTCGGGAGGGAAATCATTGGATGGAAGTCAAGATCTCTGTAAATTGATATTGTGGGCACGAGCACCTCTCAATTGATGCAGCAGCACATATGGCGCTTGCTTAGTCGAACATTTCTGACATATTTTTGATTGGTTTTCTCTCTTATCATGCGTTCTTACTTTGCCGTTCTGCTTCTACTGGCAGTTGTTACCACTGTATTATGTGAGGAGCCGAGTATCGGGGTCATTGGCAACCTAACAATCCCTGACGACGGCATAGTGCCTAATGTTCAGTTAATTCCTGCCACCACCGGCTCTGCAGCCAGCGATATCATCCCATCGATCATTTCCATGGTATTTTTCCTCCTTGTTCTCTGTATCACTGGCGGACCCGTCATCATCATCGTTCTTTGTCTTGGGATCCCCATCATGTGCATCACAATTCTCGTGTCCATCTGTGCTGCCGTGTTGCCTGTCGTGATCACAGTCATCGTGGCGTGCATATCCGCACTGTTCGCCTTGCTGCCTGTATTCTTCTCATTCGCCGTTTCCATCTTCGTCCTTGTCGCTTTCCTCGCATTCGTCGTGTTGTTGATCAAGTGGTGGAAAGAATCTGATTCCGACGAGCCCAAGCGCCCGCATTCAGTTACCGTTAACCCCATACAAGCTACAGGCACTGCAGGCCCGATGCCGTCCGCACCTTCGGTTTTCGTCCCGTCCGGAGACATCACGTATGGCCAGGTATAGGCTGTGGGGTCAAGTGCATACAGTTTGCGTGTGTCACAGACACGGTTAACAGTCACGGTGTAAACCTCCCAGGCCCCGGGGCATGCTGGTCTCGAAGCTGCTTTGTTGACAGAGGCAAGATATGACGGATCCTCGGCAGCAAGGGGAGAAAACCGTGATTGTAGACGACGAGGGCGAGCTACACGCTCAGCTTATCCGTAATGGCGAGCGTTTGGCGATTGTGGTCCACGGAATGGCCAGTAATCGAAATCAAACTCTGATTGCGGCGATTGCAGCCGAGGTTTCGGCTTCCATGTCTACGCTGCGCTTCGATATGCCTGGTAGCGTACGTATTCACCTCAGATCCCCCAGTACTTACTCAGGGCGAGAGTCCGGGTTCTTTTTCGGTGGCGGCATACGCTCTTGAGGCGCACGCAATTGAACGGGCAGTACAATGGGCGGCGCTTAACGGGTTCCAGCCGTATGCCGTGATCGGGCACTCCAAGGGAGCCAACGAGGTCATCCTTCACGCCGGCCACCCTCTATCGCCTTCTATTCCACACACGGTGGCCGTTTCGGGTCGCTTCGACATGACGCGCACCCCACCCGACAGATACAGCCCCGAGCAGCGTGCCAAGCTCGCCCAGGATGGCCAGTTTGAGGCCAGGTTCGGCCCGGTCACCGTCACAGTAACCCAGGCGATGCTGGACGAGAGGGACGCGGTGGACATGGCGGGGGCCGCGTCAGGCATCGGCTCGAGGTCTAGGGTGTTGATTGTGCATGGGAGCGCGGACCGCATCATCCCTGTAGCGGACGCGGCGATGCTTTGTGGACTCGTGGAGGTGGGGGGCGGTGACGCCGAGGTGAAGGTCGTCGAAGGGGCTGACCATAACTACAAGGGTATGGAGCGTGAGGTGGGTGCGTTGATTCGGCGCTGGCTCGAGTGAAGAGTCAAGGACGGAGTTGTGTGAACAGCGGTAAACATGGAAGATAAGCACGATGATGGCGGAGACTAGTCCTGGTGGTGTGTTCGACCCGTGGTGCCTGTGCCCATAAGGGGGAAGGTTATCGCGACCAACAATCTTAGTGGAGCTTCTGTCAATTGATTGGCGTTTCTTATCTTTTGGGACTCGTCCATCCACAACTCTAGCTTCACACAACGCGGGCCCAATGGCACCCCTCTGGTACGTCGTCTCTTGTTCGTCGCTGATTAAGTGATGATTGATTCGACAGCCCGAATCTGGTGACAGCTGACACGTCTTCATTAGAAAAAAAACATGGATATGGACGCAGAAATTGAACAAATAACAACGCACGTGATCGACGAGTTTCTCCAACGAATGATCACCGTCGAATTCAGCGATTCCCACGGCGACGCGATGCGGTACCGATGCCAGATCTGTGGAAAGACCCACTCACGGCACGGAAAGACACAGCGGCACTTGCTTAAGCGTCACAACCATCAGCTACTCGAGTTTACACTCAACATGTCCTCCGAAATCGCCGGCAGTTACCATTCTCCGCAAGCACTTATGAAACGCATTACCAACTACCTGAGCACCGACGGGCAGACGCTTGACCTTGGGACCACGTGGATCTGCGAGTTCTGCGGCTTTGGTTGTGCCTCAGAGGAGGAGCTGGCGTCACACCTTGAGACCTTCCACCCGTTCGGGTGAATGGTGTGACGCGAAACCACGAAAACTGATTTCACACAGTATTTACTCTACCTGACTGCCACGGCGCACTGTGGACCGAGTGAGTGACACAGCGGCACTATGACGAGTGGCAGGGGTTCATGCCCCCCTGACCATGTGACCCGAGTCACCTGATGAATTACCGGGTCCTTGGCATTGGTGGAGCCCGAACATGGTAATGTACTTGATATACGATTGGGAATTCTACTGTCCACACTAGACAAGATGCTTGTCGGAACTTGACACCCGACTTGATGGCAAGCAACCATTAATAATTTGAGAGATCATCACACCGAGCGAGTGCAGATTTGCCTACTGATCATCGTGCCAAGCTAAATACTCAAATGACCATCAACTGTAAAGATGGTTCGATTTAATCCTGTGGCAGGTAACTCGATTTGATTTGTGATTCAGCTATTAGCGCCCCTGCAGACATGAGTGACATAGAAACTATTCCTACTGATCAGCACGAGATGATCGAGGCCGGTTCAGATGCTTCCGACAGCTGCCACTCGGTTGCCTCCGATGAGCAGCCGATTCTTTCGATGATGAAATGCACACAGTCGCCTACCTGCATCCTTAAGCGGACCCTCTTCTATGTTGTCGCGCTCCTTTCCGGCTTCATCTTCGCCATTGGGCTCGGTCTCTCCAACATGACTTATCCTGCCAAGGTTCTGCGTTTCCTTGCCATCACCAGCATCCGTGACTGGGACCCGTCCCTCGGCTTTGTCATGGGCGGTGGGTTGGTGATCACGATCATTGCCTTCCAGCTGCTCCTCCGCATTCTGAAGAAGCCTGTTCTCTTTGGGAAGTTTTGTCTGCCTACAAACCGTGAGATTGAGAGAAAAATCATCATTGGCCCCATCATTTTCGGCGTCGGGTGGGGACTCGCTGGTATCTGCCCCGGGCCCGGCATTGTTGGGCTCGTCGCGACCAACACCAAGCAGTACGTCTGGTTCATCGGAGTTGTCGCCGGGATCTACGCTGAGAACATCTTCGGCAAGTTCCTCGCCATTCACCGGGCCGCACAGAAGACCCTGGACCTTTAAACCCGATGCGTACATCGGCAGACGGAGCTGCACACCAGACCCGGACAAATGCTATAAATTATTCCTGACGCGAATCGCGGGAGATGAATGAGACGACATGCCTGTATATGGTCCGCTAGTGTGAGAACCGGCCGATGACTGAGATTTTGCTCGCGGCACTCGCCTTGGGGCAAATCTTGATTTTGACAACAATTTGACAACCAACAGATGAACGCTGTTACCGTAGAAGCCGATTGGGTGAAGGATCACCTTTCCGAGATCACAGTTCTCGATTGTTCCTGGCACCTGAACCGCAACGACGCCGATCCTCGTGACGAATACCTCGCAGCACACATCCCCGGCGCTGTGTACCTTGATGTGGACGACGTTGCCGCTCAGGAAGGCGTTCGGTGCATCATGCCATCCAAGGAGAAGTTTGCCGCCAAGCTTGGGGCCCTCGGGCTCGATGGCTCCGAAGAAGTCGTTGTGATGGACAACGGTGGCATGATTGCCGCTGCTTCCCGTGGATACGTCATGCTCAAGCATTACGGCCATCGCGGACCTGTTCACATCCTCAACGGTGGGCTCATCACGTGGAACAACAAGGGCTACCCGACCGAGGCAGGCCCTGTTGCCGTTGAGGCCAAGACATACACTACTGGGCCCAGCCACCCCCTCCTTATGGACCTGCCCGCCGTCCAGGCTGCCCTGCCGGAGACAGCTATCATTGATATGCGTTTCTCCAAGATGTACGACGCTGGGCACATCCCCGGCGCGCTGAACCTCGGCGGAAGTGCCTTGCTGACTGAGGACAAGCGACTCAAGCCCGCTGCGGACGTTATTGCGCTTCTTGAGAAGGCGGGCGTGTCGATTGACAAGCCTCTCATCAGCTACTGTGGATTTGGCCTTGTTTCGTCACTGCTCGTCGTGCTGCATGATCACATTGCCGCAGAGATGCCGGACACACCGCTGGGCGAGTGGTGTGTGTTTGACGACAGCCTTGCCGGATGGAAGCCCAAGGGCCTCCCCGTCGAGCAGACGAAATAGAGTGATAAACATGTACTGTCATCCAACATGTCTGTTGCCACCCCACGAACCAAGTGAAGGCACAGCTCCTTGATACGCGTCACCGTAGCACCGAGGTTATTGTTTCGCAATGAAAGCCCCAAATCCACTTCACACTGCAACTCTAAGCTCTTTACCCACCCCTTTCATCTCGCGCGCTTCTCTCTTTCCCGGCCCCGAACAAGCTTGCCCATCCCGCGCGTCTTTGTCTTCGTCTTCACTGCGGTATCACCAACCTCAACGTTCTCCTCCTCAGCGGTCAATTCGACGCTCTTGAGGCCAATGAGGAACTTCTCTTGGGCTTCATCGGTGGTGAGCAGTGCGTTGGGCAGCGCGGCCGTCTTATCAGCGAGCGACGTGATAACCTTGAAGGCGTACCCCTGATCCCGGAGGAACCGACTGCGTTTGGTGCTGAAGTACTTCTCCCGCGTGTCCGTGCTGATCAACGTGTAAAAGATAGCATGCGAGACACCGCCTGGGACCTTTGGCCGGGACACACGACCGAGTCTCTGTGCTTCCTGCCTCCTGGACCCGTACAGCGCGGAGATTTGGATCAACACGTTAGCATCGGGCAAATCGATCGAGTTATCGCCAATCTTGGAGATGAAGAGCGTGTTCTGGGTGTTATCCTCGACGAACGCGCGGAGCTTGGCCTCTCGCTCCTGACGAGACGACTTGCCGTAGATGTACGGCTTGTCGCCGAGCATCTTGGCGTATTGCTTGAGAGCGTCGATATTATCACTGAAGACGAGGATCTTGTCGCCCCGCTGCTCGTGGTACTTCACTAGATAGTCACACACGCGTATCTTAGCCGGATTCATCATGTACAGGAACTCGCGGTACCGCCTCTTGACTGCCGTGGCCGATGCACCGAGGTATTCTCTGTAGAACACGGCTGTCATCGGGCACCACACCTCAGCGCAGTGGACGTCGGCAATGTATCCGTCTCGCTTGAGGTCTAGCCAGTTGGCCTCATATAGCTTGGGGCCAATGAGATGGTACAGCTCGGCAATGCGTTGATCCTCACGAACCAGTGTCGCAGTGAGGCCCAGCTTGCATGAAGCAGCCACTGTCGCGATGCATTTCCTGAACTCGGCACTAGCAACCACGTGCACCTCATCAAGGACCAGCATTCCCCACTGCTTGCGGCGAATGATGTCCATCATGATAGTTCCTTCCTCAGAACGCGATGCACGGTCAATCATCATCGGGAACGTCGAGATCACGATGTCATACTGCGGCTTGGCGGCCTCTGCGTCGATATCGATTGTTTCCTTGCCTACACGGTCACTAAATGGGAGCTTTGTGCCTGATGTGAAGGTGGTGACGTGATCGGCGACATCTGACCGGGTTCCCGCCGACCACATCAGAATCTGGTTCTTCCACTGTGTCACAGCGACAGCGCTTGTGCACAGGATGACTGTGGGCCGCCGCAGCGTGCATATGGCCGTCACACCGACGAGCGTTTTCCCGCTCCCGCACGGCAGCACGATCAGCCCGCTCCTGGCCCTCCCGTTGCTGAACATCTTGCTGAGTGACTTCACCTGGTACGGTCTGAGGTCTACAGCGGGTCTGAGGGCCATTGGGAGCGGGTCCTGGCCGTCGAGGCGCCACTCGTACTCCTCGAGGATGGGGTACTTGGTGTACGCGATCTGCTTGATGTAGTCGACAGCGGTGGGCAGGGCCTCGAAGTAGTATACCGTCTTGGTGACCTCCTCACCCTCGTCGTCGCTCATTGGGATATCTAGTGGGGTCAGGCCGTCAGCCGACGCCTCCCCCACCCCCACACCTTCACCCCCGGCCGCCTCCACCCGCTCAGCGATGGTGGGCTGGTCAGGCGGTGTCGCGATGATATCAGCCAGGCCCTTCCGTTTGATGCCTTTGGGCGGTTCACCTGATTCGAGCAGCCTGACCAAATCCTGGAGAAGATCCCGCCTAGGGCCCTCAACGAAGCACTTCCCCTCGCGCTGGACGATGGCGAGCTGTCTGTACCGGCTCGTGACGTCCCGGATCTTCTCGAACACGGACTGGGGCACCTCGGTCTTGCAGAGCTTCTTGAGGGCGTGCTCAATGTCCGCGGCCGTCAGTCCGATTGACGAGGCAGCAAAGATGGAATTCCGCGTGAGCTTGTACTCGTGAAGCATCTCTGGCCGGCTCACAGGCTCGGCTACGGCAATAAGGAAGTCGTACGCGGTTTGGTATATCGGACTGAACGCCTCAAGAAAGATGTGGCCATCTGGTGATACCCAGAGAGGGCGATTAGCACTATCCGCCTTCTTTGTGCCTGGTTTGTAGCGCAACACCTGACGTGCCGCTGAAACAGCAGCTTTTGCCTCCGCACGACCGAACCCTTTGCGTTTTCCGGGTTTCAACAGGCTGGGCTCATACGTAGCAGCCTCAGGTTCAAAGTCGTCATACTCATACTCGCTGTCGTCTCCCCCACTGCCGGGATCGGACTCGATTTCCATTCTGGGTCGATTTAGATTATTGCCCCAAACGACTGTTTTTAACACCGGCAATGTGTCGATTCTTGGCGAACACACTCTAGGACGGCATCTTTTTGATGACATATCATGGCAGTGCTATTTGTAGATGTCCCCATTAGGGGGCCCACTTGGAGAACCGCCCTGCAGGAAGCGCGAAAACCTCTGCTGTACGTTGATATGACTCTCTGGTCTCCAAAACAGGCAGTAAAACCAAATCTATATTTGGAGATCTATTAGAGTGAGCATGCGGGTCGTTTACGTGGGCACAACGAGCGTGGGTGAATGGTGACACGATTTTGAGCTGCAACGGGCATTTTCCACGGCAAATAATTTGCGGTCAGAATCAGGCAGAATCCACTTGACTCGACTAAAGGGTTTTGTGAGTCGAAAAAAAGTTCTGTCCATTCCTCTGGTGAGACAGGCCGATACAATCACTCTGTACACGTCTATAGATCTATCAGCTACAATCACCCACAATCACCATGTTTGAACAACTTAGATTCCGCCTCAAGTCAAAAAACCTGGCTTTGAAGATTTGCCGGTCAGCACGAATGGCTGGCGTCATCACGATGCTTCTTTTCATCTGTACGTACCATATCTACTCCGCAAGCTTACCCAGCAGGACTCATCACGTGCATCATGGAGCTCACTGTCGAGCACATGCTGTGGACGCTTTGGGTGGTGCCTCTCATCGCCGTTCTGTGGATCTACGAGGTCCCTTCCCCGGCCATTCTTCTCCGCGTGGAGCCGCTATTCCATCTCTTCAACTACAACCTCCGCGGGGCCGTCTATTTGATTGTCGCCGCACCGTTCTTCGTTCGTATGCCCGTGATTTGGATCTGGCTTGCGGTACGCGCCGATTCAATCGTGACGTTCTTCATCACCGCGTTCGACGACTTCATCTCGTTCTGGTACGGCCCGGCGGCTCTGATGTTGACGATCACGGCCTTGATGTACATCGCCGCGGGGCTCAGACGTGAAGATGGCGATGATATGCCTCACTACTTCCGCGTGCAGCGCGGGTACTAGATCAAGGGAGGGGCGGCGTTGGGAAATGTCGCCTTATGCGATCGGTGAGGCCAGTCGTGTGTAAATCGTATAACCTTGATCGCGTTTGATTCGCACAATCATCAAGGCCTGGTAAATTTAGCGCGAAAAACACCAGAGAAATAATGGGTTAGCTCAACCTGTCTCAAATGATCACTACCCCGGTGCTTTTTGGGCCAGTTTAAGCGCAAAAGGTCAAAATCATGAAGTCGCGAAACCCTGGAGAATGCATCAAAACATGGTTTTAGGTGAGCTCTTTGCCAGTAAATCCCCTAATCAGCCGAGTCGCACTGTGAACTTGGACGGAGCACCTTTGAGCCTACCTTGATCTCGATATGCACTTTAAGGTCAAGTCTCTCTCAATGGTGAAAAGAACCTCTCAGATCGCTATTGCGTCTGCTGCTACAGTGGCTGCTGTGGCGGGTGGTTATGCCGGGTTGAAAGCATACGTTTATCATTGCAAACTCCAAGCGAGAGCGCGAAGGTTGGTCATTTTCTTTCCAAATCACTGACACAGAGTCCACGATGCTTTAAAATTCGCAGCCACAAGCGCCATCGTACCGTATTTCGATGAGACGTTCTTCGTCAATCTTTTAGAGGCTGTGTTGGACGCCAGCAAGACTGCCTTCGAAGCAGCAGTGAGCACGAGGCCACCAATCACCGCCGACTCCTCGAGCGAGGACAAGGAGGCGTACGTCCTGGACACACTCCACCACGCGATCGCCAAGGCCGCGTGCTTTGCCCACATGTTCAGCGAGTCGTGGCTTGCCGTTCGTCTCGCCTGTGTTGTCGAAGGCATTCACCTCAGCGGCCGCCGCGTGCCCACCGAGGCTGCCCGAACCGAGTTCCGCGCCGGTGTGATGCGTGCCTGTCTCTCTGCCGTCCCTGAGGTCTATTCCTCAGTCCTCGGGGAAGTTACGGGGGCTGTGATGGCCTCGGAGCTCTCTGTGCTCGACGAGATCGACACAGTCACCATGATGAACCTCCTTGGTGAGTGCACCGCGTCCGCTGGCGTCTCCGTCAACGGTGCGGTCGCCATTCGGCTCGTCCCGGTCCGTAAGCGCGGTGAGCCGTCGCGGTTGTCCTCACACATGCTGGCACACGTTGCTCGTGCCCTTATTGCTCACTCGGACGAGGCCAAGCCCATATTCGAGGCTATCCAGCAGGAGCTGAGCAGTGCCCTCATCAACGAGGCGCCGCTCGACCCCGAGGGGCTCATCTTTGTGTCCAAGCTCGTGAGCGTGTTCACAGCCGCGGCGGGTGCCATCGCACCGCCGAGATTCACACACCCGCTAGCCATGCAGCTGGGTCGGATGCCGTTGGACAGCGCTGGGGATGTGGCGCGCGCTGTGTACGACGCTACGGTGAAGAGAGGATAAATCGGAGTGATTAAAGATTAAAGATCCGCTGTTTATGATCCGATGAGGTCACAGCCTCACTTCCGCTTGTACAGCCGGGTGGGGAGCCCCGGCGCGCTCTTGCCCATCTCGTCCCACGTGATGAGGGCACGAACCGCCTTCTTCGACAGCATGTCGGGTGCCTTGAACACGCCAGAGGCGTACTGCTGCTCCTCCTTGCGCCGGCCCTGCTCGTACTCCATGCCGTCCCACTTGGAGTTCTTGGGGGCGGACTGGTTGTCGTCGATGAGCCTGTTGTTGCGGTTGATATAGGTTTCAATGATCGAATGAGCCTCCTCCTCGGTCAGAGCGCGGGCTGTCTCACCAACGAGCTCTTGGGTCTTGAGCTTGAAGATCTTGTACATGAGCACGTCTGTTTGGCTCTTGTGGCGATGGCGAACGTTGACGGTCGTTGCAAGCTTGTCGTAGCGCTCTTCAAGGCGTTTAATCTTATGTACCTTGCGGCATTTAGCTGAGTCATGGATATGGAAATGGATTACTAACGATGAAGGACCTTCAGGGGGTTACTCTCGCGCTTAGGCATGCTTTCTTTCCTCCAGCTCCCGCTTTATAAACGAGACCAGATCTGAAAAGGGTACAATCGATAGCGTCACATACAGTAGGAGTCGGATTTAGAGCTATCATGTGCACGCGATCCAATAATCTATATTGTGGGCCTTTTTAGAGAGTGCATTTTAAGGTAATTCTTGGGTGGCTTCGAGATCTCGTATTGTGCGCGGTTTATGTGGAATGAATGGACCCAGTAGCTTTAGTTGTGCCTTCAAAAGCTTCGTGGGCCGGTCGGACGGTGACACCACCTTCTCAGTTCCACATCTCGTTGGGCATAATTCTGTCACCCATGGTCTACCCTGCCGCTCGGGTAATTGCTTGGGCGGCGATAATCTTAAGAGTAACTATCCAACAATTCTTCCCACTAACTTAGACAGCGCCACGATGACCACCCCGTGTTGGCATCCCGTAACGTAAGGTAGGATGAGGCAATTGAAGTTTGGCCATCTACAAACCGACACAAACAGCTGCCTGCTGTAGCGATCAAACACGGTAACATGCGTGGCCGACCTCGGGTTAACCTCCTACAGGCTAAACACAAATGTGTGATCGATTACAATGAACTGGACTGCTGCGAGGTGATACATTTACCAGACCCGGTCATACATTTTCTGTGGCAGGCTGGGCCCAACCCTGTTCATGTAGTCTCTTAGCGATTTATTCCGTGTACTTCATCCACCACCTCCGGATTCGGTCCGTGATCGTGACTGGGGGCGGGGG
>PPCM01001052.1_pt1 | contig 14806 bp, 10 predicted proteins | sample 1555541 | NCBI WGS metagenome assembly PPCM01 (sample SAMN05284479, study PRJNA326546) | Marine sediment metagenome, whole genome shotgun sequencing project. | isolation source: marine sediment | place: Germany: Wadden Sea | collected 2012-09-05 | reverse complement strand
TCCTATCTCAACCCCGCATCCCTGGGGGTTGAGCAAGTCACACATTGTCGACCGAGAAGTCGGTCCGGTAATGTGTGACTAATAAAACTGTTGAAATATAGATTTCCCCCGACTCACTGAATGACGACTTTCCGCCGGCCGTCAGCATTCACCACCACCACCCACCCGTCCCGTCGCCTCCACTCCGTCCTGCCGTTAAACACCACGACCGAGTCCCCCTCGGGCAGCACAGTCTCCAATATACCCTGGGCCTTGAAGAGGTGGGCCTGGGCACCGTCAACCATGATACGCATGTCGCCAGTGTTAAATAAACACAGCGTTGTTCGACCCGCGACGTACTTGATCACATCGGGGCACTCGACCATGATGCCGCCGAACTCATACACCGAGGCCGTCTTGCCAGACTGGCGGTGGATCTTGGTTGGGTCACCGGGGTTGGCAAACATTGTTATCACAGTGTCTGCCCGCTTGATGAACGATTCAACGGAAGGGAAGGGGGTCACCGGAAGAGGTGATTCAAGAAGAGCGCGGCCGGGGTCATCAACTCCCGACTCACCCACGGCCCCACTCACCCCACCCTCACCCCCGTCCTCGCCTCCACCCCCTCCTTTGGTGACAGGTTGGACGGGTCGGGTGAGGTGGGCAGGGACCCTCTTCCGGAGGGCGGCAATGCCGGACTCCAACTGCTCGATAGACGCCGTACGGATGGTACGTGCCGCTAGAAGGCGCTCCTTGGTGGCTGCAAGGCGACGTTTCAGCTCGATAACCTCTTTCGACACATCGGCGGGCAAAACGCACTGGTGCCCCCGCAGCTCTTCGCTGTTCAGATCAAACTCTGCCACTTGGTCTGATATCCAGTCTTCTAAAACCTCGCGCCGTGTCTCAAGTTCATGTGCGAGTGTTTCTTGTTGAATTGTGGACTTCGACTCGAGTTCCTTCAAATTCTCGGCATGGATCCGGTAATTCGCCATGAAATCACGAGATTTCTGCAGTTCAACCTCCAATATCCGGCGTAGTTCATCCTCATCTCCATTCATGAAAGTTGGCGCTAGTTCGATTTAGAGTCGAATTATATACGTTACATACAGGCAGTTGAAATATAGGCTATGTGAATCTAAATAACTAACCGACAAAGTTATGGCCGTCTTTGTGGTACTGATTGTGGGCATTCAAAAAAACAAAAACACTTGCACAGCCAGCCAAATGGGTTCAATACAACATTCGTTCATTAAGATTGCGATTTTGGACTCAGACCAACCGTACAGCGGGCTTCGCGCCTTAATTGAGCGTGGTGAGGCTGAAGAAGCCATCGAGATGCTCGGCACCATCGTAGAGAAGCTTGACATCGACACTCGCGAGATGCTACGCGACAAAGCTGACGATCTCGTGGGCTCTGTACCCCGCGTCAAGGCGCTACAGGACAAGGTCGCGTCCCTAAAGCGAGATATAGTCAAAACACAGCATTCGAACACCGTGACTGCTGAAGCCAACATCAGCAAGTCCGAGCGCATGATGGAGAACCATGAGAAGGATCTGCAGCTTCACCAGGGCATGTTGAGCTCCGCCCGGCTTCGTGAGATCACCGACACTGTGGCCCGAGCCAAGGCAGCTTTATTAGAGTCCGGGGATCGGACGAGCAGAGGACACAGACGACAGGCGAGCACGCTGAGTGGGGGGAGCACGCCTGTGCCTCGCCAGGCCCTGACGTTCGACCCCCACCGTTTCGAGGCCTGCATTGCCCTCTTGGACCGCGTTAATATCGATTCGCCTGAGCTGGACGATTTCCAATCAGGACAGCAGCTGAGAGACACCGTTATTGGCCTTCGGGACCGCATGAACCAGTGCTGCACCGACGAGCTCAAGCGCTGGCTGATGGACGTCCGTGAGAAGAGCGAGGCCATCGGTGAGACGGTTCTAGCGTCAACACTCCAGAGCATGGCCGCTACATGCACCCGTAGGGCCCGCCGCCGCCAGCTGGGGGAGACGGACAACGTCCAGACCGAGGCTGAATACCTCAAGTCGCTGTATCAAGACGATTCGGCCCCATCACAGCCCTTAGCGACGGTAGATGTCGCCAAACTAGCTGCCCTGCGCGAGACGACGCGGCTGTTGAAGACAGACACCCAGTTCCTCGAGCTCTACACGTCGTCGCGCCACCACCACGCCGAGACAGACCTGGCTTCGTTCAGTTTTGGCACTGGCGCCCCGCTGCACAGGGTTATTGGCTACTACGCCGTCGAGCAGGCCACCCGCACCCTGCCCCACATCGCACTCGAGGATTGGGGTGCAGACGCCGTTCGGACCGTCGCTGAGGCTGTTAGTGCAGTTGGTATGGGTGCTGGGTCGGCCGACGATCTGATTGCCGTCAAGGACCGCGCCCTCGGATTCTGTAGAGTAGTCGAATCCATAACCACCACCGGCCCCGTACTCACTGCTGTACAAGGCCTTCGGTCGATGTTCGAGGATCGCCTTCTCAGCACCACACGTCGTGAAGAAACGCAGCTCGTCACACCAACCATGGCCGAACAGAGACAGGGGGTCACCAACCCCGACGACGCCGCTCGCTCCATCGAGCTGAACCTGATGCAGCCTCCCGTCCCCCGCCTCCCCGTCGCCCTGCAATGCTCGGCCGCCCTGTGGACCAGGCTGGACCTCGTCAGCCACTTCATGGACAGACTATCACTGTGGTATAGACACTTGCCTGAGGCAGAGGGGCTCGCGGCGGTCACGCGACTGGTAGGGGCTCTGTGTCTGGACCCATGGGACAGACTCGCCAAGTCGAGCGTTACCCCAACAAACACCAATACCTTGGTTCAGGCGATGCTTGATGCTCTGTCGCTTCAACAAGTGCTGCCGGCAATCATCAAAAAAGCCCAGATGTCTGGTGTAACCACAGCCACCACCGCAGACGACCTGTCCCAGGTCCTCGCGGCCGTGTTGAACAACCTCATCAACGTCATCGCATCCCTTTATAGAGGCCATTTACAGTTGTTTATATCTGATGTCCGGAACAGTCGCGACGGATTTGCTCTGAGTCCGCCCAAGGGGGGCTCTGATGGCCCCCCGCAATGGGCTGAGAACCTGAGCACGTCTCTTCTCCGCTGTCTCGCGGAGTTCACGTCGTTCCCCTTCCCCCTCCAGGCCCAGCTGTACAACGTGATCTTTGGTGCTGTAGCCGGGGAGCTGCTTGATATCTGGAGCACGATGACGGGGTTCAATTATCACATGGTGGCGTCGATCCGCCAGGCGTTGATCAAGTTCAAGTGGACGATGGACAAGCACATCGAGTACATGGGGCGGCCGCAGGGTATCTCGCGCGAGATGGTCCTGGAGCAGCTCCTAGACGCGCAGGTCCACCTAGTCACTCCGTGGGGCGTCCTGAATCAGTTGTGCGACCTCTTTGACGAACCCGACATTATGGTGTACGCCAACTCTGTGACGCGGAAGGTAAGGTACGGCAGCCTCGACCCGACGCTCGTGCAACGCATCATGGAGGGGTACAGGCCGGGCAGCGCGGGGCCGAAGAAGAAGGCCGTGCACGACCTGCTCAAGAAACTTCGCAGTGGTTGAGACTGGCACGGGTGTTGACATAGACGTATACTTGACATAAACGAGCTAGAAGTGTGCTCCTTGACGCAATGGCGCGCGTCATGGGTGGTAGCGGCCATCTATGGTGTGCATGGTTCAGGGCGTCTCGCTGGTCCGGGGCTTGTGCTGCCGGCACTGGTCATGATTTGATAATTTGATCCCAACCAACAATAACTGCTAATGGACGAGTTTCTTGCCCAGAAAACGTTCGCCGTGATCGGAGTCTCCGATAACCTTGCCAAGTATGGCCACAAGGTCTACGATTTCCTCAAACGCCGTCCAAACACGACGGTCTACGGCGTGAACCCCAAGCTAGATGCCCTCAACGGCGAAACCATCTACCCAACGCTCGCCTCGCTTCCTACCATCCCTGACGTGGTCAGCATCATCGTTCCCCCCAAGATTGGTGTTGGAATCGTCGACGAAGCTTCCAAACTAGGCATCCAGCGCTTGTGGTTCCAGCCTGGCGCTGAGTCTGAAGAGGCACTCAACAAGTGCCATGATGCTGGCATTAAGGTGCTCGCCAACACCTGCATCCTACTCACATAAAATGTGTCATTCCGGGGCCTTGGCAGTTGGCCACCCAGGAGCACAGTGGCATACTGGCTGTGCCATCGGTCGTTGTGTCTGTGCCCTGGCAGCATGTGGCTAGGCCCAACTGCCCCAGTTTCTCATAAAAAAACTGCATGTTTCATCTGCATAGTTTTCGGGCAATACTGGCCATGTACGATAAAGACTGACTTACAGTGTCAGGGGCAGGTCCGCACACGTAATTCGTGGATAAAAGCCATGCTCCCTAACATAATAAATTGTGGCCAAGATGGGAGACCAAGGCCAAAGCCGGATAGGGCGGGGTTTACGATGACATATGGCGATACTCCGAAGCAGAGAGAACGCAGCCCGCGCACAGACCCAGACGCCAGGGCTGTGTCTTGCCACTAGCACAAATGATTCACAAAACTTTTATTGGCGACATTAACCACCGCGGAGACGCAGGACGAGGTGAAGCGTGGACTCTTTCTGGATGTTATAGTCTGCAAGGGTGCGGCCGTCCTCGAGCTGCTTGCCAGCGAAGATGAGGCGCTGCTGGTCAGGGGGGATGCCCTCCTTCTCCTGGATCTTGGCCTTCACGTTCTCGATGGTATCGCTGTGATCCACATCAAGAGTGATGGTCTTGCCGGTCAGAGTCTGAGTAAGAGCGCCATGTGTCTATGCTGGTCACCTGCTACAGGTTCCCGCATAGAATAGTCCACAAACCTTAACAAAGATCTGCATACGAGCAAGCAAGCAAAAGGGTAGAGAAAGGGGGTTTGGGAGAATGGCCGAAACTATTATTTTTGAAAGTCAACTGTTGTTGCGCGACGCCATTTTTGCAGCCATAGAATAAGATAACTGGGCTTTTGTGTCCAGTCCAGCTGTGAAGCATCTTTTTATAAACAGTAAACCATTGATCAACTTCACCCCGTCACCCCAGCAGGGCCGCGAGCCCACTCGCACCCCGTCTCTTGGCGCGCCTCTCCTTCACCACATCCGGATTGCTCACCTCTGTGATGTAGTAGATCTCATCCCCCAGTCTCAACGTGGCGCCCTGGACGACGTCGGCCAGATCGACCGCGCGCCTCCCCCTCAGTGCTGTGTAGGCCCCTCTTGGGTGGACTATGGCGCCGTTGGGGCGGGTGACCTCAAATGTCGTCTTGGAGCCATGGGGGGCGTCGAGAAAGACGGCGAAGAGCAGGTCGAAGCGGGAGGTGCCAGCCATGGTGAAGCCCTTTGCCGTGCAGCATGCCTTGTCTGATCTGTGTTTCACTTTCTCATATGTCGGCGCTTTCTTGAAGAAAGGAACGTCATTGGACCTCACAAAATCGTCCGTGAGCATGTCCATGTCCAGACGGACAGCACCAGTGTCTGTGTTGAACGTCGACACGGCCGCACCACTCGCTTCCAGATCAGTCATGTGCATGCCAAGATTTGAAGCAACGCTCGAGCCAAAGCCAGAGCTACCGGACGTGCTGTCGTACGCAAAGTCCTGCTGAAAGAAGTCTGACCCGCCAGGGTTCTGTGAAGCACCGCCAGCCTGGTTCTGTTGGCATGAGCCAAAGTTAGGACATTGAGCACAGCTCGTCGCGCAGCCAACAATCGTACTGGCGCCAGAAGCGACAAATGAAGACGCCATGTTCACTACGACACCCTTGCCAATAGACGTAACCAGCTCACTGCTCATGTACTGCTCTGAACGCTCTCCGGTCTCACCCAATCCCGCGGTCCCTAACACAAATCTTCAAATTGGAGGTAAGCAGCCAGACCCTCCCGAGCCATTGACTGGTGTAGCCTTCATTTACCGGTCTGTTTTCAGAGTATCTTTGCCAAATCGCGACGTATTACAGATATTTTATAGATCCATGCGCTTCAAGAAGTCACCAAGCACCCGCGGCCTTTCTTAACACATTTACCTTACTCCATTCTCTTGGCCACCTTGGCGAGCGCCATCGTGTGCGCCTCAATGTATCTCTCCCCCACCCTGTCCCAGCCGACCTTGAGCGACGCGCGCTCAGTCTTAGAGCGGAGGTCGCAGCGCTCACGGCGGGAGAGCTGCGTGTATTGGTACATCGTCTGAGCGACGCGTTCGATCGTTTCGTCAGCTGAGATGTACCTTCTGTCAACGACGTTCACGCCCGTACGCGTGGAGCGCCAAAAGTCTTCTTCCGTGGCTTTGTCGGTCTCAATGTGTTCAACGAACGCGCCAAACCCAGACACGTTGGACGTGATGGATGCGACGCCGACCTGCATGCACTCTGCGGGTGTGTATCCGAACGGCTCATAGTACGACGGGAAGCATCCGAGGTGGCAGCCTCTAACGAAGTCGGGATAGTCCATACGGAGGACTGGTGATGAGGAAGAGACAAACGCGGGGTGGAACACGACCTTGACGCGGTCTCCGGGCTGGTTGAACATCTGCAGCTCGCGTACCTTGGTTAGGATGGGGTCCGCGCCGCTATCGACGAGCTGATGGGTCACCACGGGCGGGAACTCGGCCCGCTGCAGCTGTTGGATGAGTCTGCGGACCTTGACGGTGTCTGCATTAGACAGGAGGTCGGCGGGATCGACGAGACGGCCCTTGGTGGCCGCTTCAGCGACCTTGGCGGAGACGGACGCGCCAATCTGGTCGGCAACGCTCTGGATGTCGTTACGGACGGAGATTCCGCGGAGGGTGTCGACGTGGAAGTTGGTCGTCGGGGTAGGGAAAATCAAAAAGCAAACGACAGTCTGGGTGGCGCCGGTAGCGATCATCATGTCGTTCAGTCTGCGTAGTGCCGAAAGCGTGACGTCAACGCCCTTGTTGATGTACTCGTAGCGCCCCGCAGAGAAGAAGTAGAACGTTTCGTCGAGATTGATCTCTGTCATGTGTCCGGCAAAGTGGCCCCGGACAAAGTCTGCGATCATTGACTTGGAGTTCTGGTGCTGGATCTGAAGGTGGTGCAGGAGATCGAGGTTCTGGGGAGGAAGGCCGTTCACGGTGACAATGTCGGGCTGCTTGCCGAGGATACAGCGGGCTTCGGTCGATGTGACGTCGGAAACGGTAGTAAACACGTCCGCCTTGTGTGCTGACTGTTTCTCGATGGTATGCTCGATCCAGATACCGCGCTTCCGGGCCTCGGCGTCGCCGTCAATGTTGTGCTCGTCGATATCATTGTACAAGTTAGCCGAGCCCGCACAAAGGTGTCGACCAACCTGTGTCGCGTGCGTCGTGAAGCACGTAGCGAGAGGGGGACTGAAGAGCTGGGGGTTGATTTCCATTTCCCAGTTAAGGAGGAGCAGCCCGACCGAGGCCATCCATTCATGGAAGTGGACGACGATATCGCGCGTGTTAGACTCACCAAAGACCTCGCGCTTGACGAGGGTGAGGAACGTGGACACCATGGAGCCAAAGACGAAGGCGTCCCAGACGAAGACAGTCGACGGCACGGCCTCGTTGCGGTCAGGAATGTCCACGTGATAGTTGTGACGGAGGTAGTCGCGGTGGCGATCGATCACGGAGCGGTAGGTGTCGGGATACGCCATGTCGAACAGTACGGCGCGGGGATAGCCCTCAACGAGCCACCGACCGTAGTGGATGCGAACACCGTAATCATTTTGCATGGCTTCGATTGCAGGACCGAGCTGAGAGTACTGCAGGCTCTCAAACTCCATGCTGGCGTCCTTGGGGATGTACGGGCCGAGAAGACACATGTTGTCATTGTAGTGGCGCTTCATGAAGGGCGTCTTGCTCTTGATGACAGTGTAGATACCTCCAATCTTGTGAGCTACCTCCAAAGAGACATCAAACAGGATGGGTTTGGGAATTGAGTCGGTGCCCGAGTCGCTCCCCATGTCGTTAGTGTGAGATTCGTCTTGCATTGCTATTTCTCGATGTTTTTTTGTCTTGTTTGGTCCTTTTTTTGAAGTCGATAAAAGTCGAATCCACAGGCCACCCCAATAGACGTTGACGGCACTGGCAGCTATCCCCCACTGGCACTGCCGACGCCGTCCGAACCATCTTCAACTGACACGTTGACCGGCCGCGAAAATATAAACCATATTTATGCAAAGACGGCGACGGCGACAGACGCCATGCCCATCGCCACCACCATCACTCCCAGCCCAGCCCGCACCACGCCCGAGTCGGCGGCGTCTGCGCTGCACCCCCTGCTCACCGCCCCCCGCCCCAACCCAGTGTCGACACGATGTTTCTTCTCAGACTTGCTAAGGTTCGCCTGAACGACCCGCATCCCGTCCCGAAGCTCCTGTAGCCCTATAGCGATGGCCTTGGTCTGTGGCGCGCCCTCCTCCCTTCCTGCCGCCCGCCCCTCGCCTGCCCGGAGCTGACTTCCCAACTCCCTCACTCTCTCCCGAAGACTTCCGGCAGTTTCTTTGGCATCGTGTTCAGCCCGTCTCAGCGTCATAATCTCAGCCGACGCGGCCTGACTGTGCTCCAACTGAGCCGCGAGCGCCGCCTGAGTCCTCGCGAGTTCTGCGGCCGCGAGTCTCTCTGCCTCAACGGACTGCTTGAGTTCATCGTCTGTGCTCTCCTTCATGTGTCTCAATTTGTCCATCTCAAGCCTCATGAGTGCCACATCAGTCCTCGCCTCACCCACCTCGTAGTGTAGCCGGTCATTATCATCAGATAGTACACGAACACGCTCCTGTTCCTGGCGACACGCATGGGTGAGTCTGTCTATCTCGGCCTGAAGCTTGTCCTGGACCATCTCCAGCAGGTCGGGGTCCGGCGAGGACGTGGACGGCGCGGAGGACGCCGCGTGGAGCTCAGAGGTGTAGATGAAGCCGAGGACCGCAAGAAGCTGCTCGACAGTACCGTCGGCAAGGTCGTTGACGGCTATCTCGCGTGGGAAGTCGGGAAAGTCTGTGTAAGTGAGAAACAGAAGACAAACGGGCACGGCAAAAGCTAAGGACCTCGTAGCAGTCCTGCAACCGCGTAGATGCACTGCCATTTGATTCTAAAACAGGATAATCTGGGTTCTCAAGGACAGAACCAAGCGCTGTGCGTATCAATTCCAACAACAGAGTTGGATTGCTGATCTGTGCGATTGTGCCGGCTGGATTGAAGAGATGATGCCCAGATAGGTGTCCATTAAGCCAATCCAGGATGTCATCCTCAACAGCAGCCAGATCTACCATCGCTTCACTCGTACCTTTGGTTTCCGGCATGTACATGGGGCTATAAATTGACAAACCCGAATAAGTATGCACATCAAACTATCCCAGTTAATCAGCACAAAGAGCTATTCAAGAGGAAACCGAATTCTCTGGATCTGAAGAGTTTTATAGTGTCCATTTCAACGGCGGAAATATGTCCTGACAACGCATCCCAGATCGAATTCTCCTCACATTCTCCCTCATTAGACATTCAACACACTTCATTGTTTTTATAGTGACCCAAAGATGGATTACCCCTTCCGATTGACCCCAATCTTTAAGAGCAAAGAGATTCTTCGGCTGACCTCCGAGGAGTACAACTCACTACCGCGCGATCCTGTGAATATTCACAGCAACGTGACCTCCATTCTCGATCGCGCAGGGAAACTTTCGGCTCTTGCCCAGAAACTCCCTTCCGTGATCACCACTGGCAGCAAGTTTGGAGCTTGCAACCACATCATCTACATCCACCACACTACGGACCCAGAGATGGGCAAGCTCGTCGTCTCTGGCTTCCTCAAGATTGGGGTCAAATCACTCTTTCTCTACGACGCCGCCAACACCATCTGGGAGGTCGCGCCCATGTGCATCCTCGACTTCTATGTTCACGAACGCCTCCAGCGCATGGGTATTGGGCGAAAGCTGTTCGACTCGGCCCTGGACGACCTTGGGATCGCCCCGCACCGTCTGGCATACGACAGACCAAGTCCCAAACTCATTGGGTTCTGCGCCAAGCACTTTGGTCTGACCAACTACCGTCCCCAGAACAACTCATTTGTCGCGTTCGACGAGTTCTTCCTCCCCAAGTCTCCTGTACGGCTGACCAAGAGGGATACCTTCCCCGACGCGCCCCCGACACCCACCCTGGCCCCCACACGCGCACCCGTCCGGACCCGGCCTGTTGTCGAGCAGGTCCGCCCCACCCCTGCACCGTCTGCACCCGCCCCGGCCGCTACGGGCAACGACACTGAGGCTTATGAGGACCAGGACGCTCTGGATGGCCCGGGGGACCTGATGGAGATGCAGCGGCAACTGAACGCGACGACGTATGATTACATGCGGCGCAACACCACGCTGGGTCGCTATTTGTAGATCGGATCATGATAAACTATAATTATTCATTGCCTTTTATTCATGGGAAATTCCGGTGGGTCGAGATCAATATCGCTATATACACACGTGCCAGGCACCCACAAACGTATTCTTTACATCCTCATTTACTCCTTCTTGGCCTTTTCCTCGCGCTTCATGCGCCACGCGGCATACGCTCTGATGCCAACTTCATACGCCACGTAGTTGGCGGCAATGTTGACAGCGTTCCTCGCGAGAGCCTGAGGCGTGGTGGCCAGGACCAGACGGCGGTACTCCTTGGGTGTGTTCATAATCTCGAAGGCCTGCTTGGTGCAGCCGGCGGCGATACCGGCAAACACACCACACGCGGCCGTCTCGGGAAGCGTGAGGCGCGTGGAGGCACCATCGCGACGCTGCTCCATGATCCAAGACTTGAACGCGGTGGCACCGACGGACTCGGTGGCTCCAATGAGGAAAGTACTGTGGAGAGATGAAACATAGCCATTCCAACAGACACCGTTACCCTTGACGACGTTCATAGCTGGGGTCTGGATGAACGCACCCGCAACATCGCCGGCACCACCCGCAACGAAGGCGGCAGCGTACTTGCTGAGCTTACCCTTGATGTGAGCTGAAATGAGACGGTTTGTGTTCTTGGTGCTGAGGCAGCCGAGGACACGGGCGATGTTGGGACCGCAGAACGGGCCCTGAAGGACGGGCGTATCGAACGACACGAGGTTGTCGAACAGAATCATCGACGTCATCGTAGCAAGGCCTGTAGAGGCGGCACCGATCGAAGTCTCGGCACCAGGGGTGGAACCGAGAGTCATACAGCGCTTGGTCTTCTCGAGAAACGATACGTTCTCTTTCTTGCTCTCGACTGGGGTTATCTGCTTCATTTTGGGCGTCTTCATGCGTGGTCCTTCTGCGTGAATAAAAAAAAATCTTGAAAATATATGACGCGAAACGATTCTTTGGTGAGTTTTTACTGATTTACGCATCATTGTTTCTAGACAAGAATCGGTCAACTATAAATCATAAATAAACCCTTGCCTGTATGTGCGCCTTGCTGAGCGCCGTCAACATTCATTCGTCAACCGCTGTCTTGTGATGTACTACTGATACGCGGGCACGTTCATTTTGCAATGCATGAATCGGTTGACATTGGATCTTGGTCATGTTGGGCAAAGTCCCTTGCTGCCTTGTTGACTTGGAGGAAAGTGGAGTTTGGGGTACGAGCCTTCTATTTGGATGAAGACGCACTAAGATGATGATCACTATCTTCGTTAATAAAGTGGATTGAAGGTAAGGTGATCTGCTAGGCTGACCCCTACCGGTTATGTCGATGATAAATCACCTTGACCATTTGTGGATCCGAAATAACACACGACAACGGCACCCGCCCATCCACGTTTTCACCATGCCCAGCCATTACCAATCCCGATATTTAACACAACATAACCATTTGAGTGAACAAAACAATAATATTAATACAAAAGTGACCAACCCCGCCTCTACATTGACCGACTCCTGGCCCGCCTCGGCCGGGCGTGCCTCCCCCCCGTCCTCGACCTCCGCCGATGCCGGGTCGACCTGGGTGGGGGCGGTGGGATAGGTGCAATGCGTTCTTTGGTACACGAGTTGAAAAGACCCGTGATTTTTTTGAGGAGGGATTTGGTTGCCCCCGCTGTGGTCTCGATGAACCTGGTCGCTGGCCCCGGACCCCTCTGTGTCCGCTCCTCGCTGCTCGTTCCCGACTTACTCGATTGCTCGGTCGGCTCATCATCTTCATTCAGCCCAGCGAGAACGTTCACCGCCACCACGACGACATCGGCAGACCCCACGTCTGACTCCTCGCCCGCACTGGTGCCGTCCATGTCCGTCCTATCCGTCGCCGTTAACACACTGATCGCCGTCATGGTGTCAAAGGTATCCGTGTCCGTCGTGTAGTCGACCGACCGGGATCGGGATCGTGACTGGGTGTGGGTCTTGAAGCGGGCGAGCTCGTCAATGGAACGCCGGCTGATTATGGAGCCACATGACGATGATTTCCCAAGAGACGACATAGATTCGTTCTCAGCTTCACAGATATGGTTCCGTCGGACACCGCGGGAGAATTCACGTTTCTCGGTCGCCGGATCAAACTTGACTCCTCCAAAGTCGAGGGTCTTGGCTTCTGAGAACGGGGTGTCGACGCGGGCGGTGGGCGAGTTGGGGCCGGACGGTGGCGGCTTCCATTCGGACGGGAAGCCGTGACGTTCCCGCAACATCGCAATGTCGAACGACGCGGGGTCCTGCGATGGCTGGCGAAGGGGGGGCACTGTGGGGCTCGGGTCCGACTCGACCTCGTCCATGATCTCCATCTCGGACATGGAAAGTTGGATGGTGGCCGCTGACTGGACGCTGATGGTGTCGATCGAGAACCCATGGGATGTTCGGTACTTCTTGAAGCCTGCGCGGATGGAGCGCTCGTCCATACGTTCCTCAGGCTTCTTCTTGGGTGCTTTTCGGGTGGCAGTGCGGCCCTTGATCATCGCTTTCACCTCATCGAGGTTAATGTCTAGTAGGCGAGAAATCTCGCCGTATTTGAAGCCTTCATTGTACAGAGCTCGAGCGCGAGCGGCGAGAACCTTTGGGCGGTTCTTTTTTGAAAGGCAATTCGGAGTATGGTGCGAGTGGCGCCGACGGGAGCCCGAATGTGAGCGCTTCCGTTCAGTTACTGTTGGCATCACTCAAATACTTCCAATAAATGTTTGTAGATCGACTAGCACGATTGCGGTCGGTGAAGCCCTATATTCGCTTTATATTCCTTCTATATATACGATTTGGTAGAAGCAGAACCGTATGTTCTCAGCGCGTTGATTGGCAGTTTGATGGTATTGTACTCAGGTTCTCTGTTCATGTGGGTTTTGGCAGCACTGTGTCAATCAATCAATCAAAATGACACGAAAATAATTTCGCGTTAGCCCATGGACTCCTGGGCTGTGCAGCTTGCCTTGCCGCTATTGAATCTATTTACAGTGGATGTACGCAATCGAATCAAAAATATTGTGGATTTTAAATAAAAACCAACGGACAAAAATTGCGAAATTCAATGAGTGTGCCAGAATAATCGCACAACACGCAGTTAGACACAGGATGCTATAGAAGAGTTGTGGTCGGGTCCGGTTAAGGTATCGCCCTGTTAGTTGTCAACAGTTCAGATTGCTTGTTGGTGTCTCCGTCCATGATAATCTGAGCGTGGTTTTCTGTTATTAAAATTTTGACCCGATGGTTGGAGTCATTAAACAATCGGGCTGGCGGTTACGGCCCATCCATCCTCATTAGCAGCGGTGACACTGACGCCCTGACTCGCAATTCTAGAGATCTCGGCTTTATTCCCGGTCTTTGTTGCTGCCCACAGTTATTCAGCAGACATTTCTGCCGTTTGCAATACCTCGTTTTGACACCTGACTGACTCAACATGACTCCGAGAGTCGCGGCTCAGTGGGCACAACCAGAGACACGAACGCCACCGACACCGGCCAGTCATGGCCAGTCAGCGCTGTTTGAATAGAAACAGGGTGCCGACCCAATCGGACGAGCCACCGAGTGACAAAGAAGGGCGATTATCTTTGAGTTGCCTTTTGGTCCGGTCAACCTTCGGTGTGGTTCATTATACATCGCATTTGAGAGATTGTCGATTTACCCCGCCGTCAACCCACAAGGAAGTCGATGATGGCCTTGTACTGCTTCACCTTGCCACGGTGTTCCTGGTTCAGCCGCTGGATGCGATCTCTAACATCGGGCGGAACACAATAGTCCACGGGGGGCTGGCGCGGGGACCCAACAGTTGACCGATCCGATAAGAGATCGCGATGGTAGCCGGTATAAACTATCGGTGCCACCCGAATATCAGCTCGGTCGGCCGGACTCCCAATCTCCTTCTGAACGGCACGCATGGCACACACGGCGCCTCCCACGGCCCCGACCTCATCGACGGCGGGTCCCGCGAGGGGGGGGAGGTCGACCGAGACGCACCCCACCCCTGCCCCGCCGGCGCCAGTCACCCCCAACGCAGGTGGGTGCCAGCTTCCACTCCCCAGCCTCATGGGCGGCTTCCGGGTGTTGATCTCGAGTCTACCGAGGTACGGCGACTCCGGGGGACCCGACCCGAACAGGTCGAGGAGGTCCTTGTTGAGGGCCAGGGCGGGCGGGACGGACGAGGCGAGGGGCGGATCAGGGAGCGGCTGGCGGGATGGTGGCTTGACCCACGTCGTTTGTCGTGTCTGGGCGTCAGGGGGGGCTGTGGGCATGATGAACGGCACCAGACCAGGGAGGGGGTGCTTGAGCATGGTGTCTTTGGGCACCGACTGGAACAGGGAGTCGACACCCATGGATGGTGCTCTCAACGGCCCCAGCATTGAATCCGGCGATGCCTGATCGGGCGAGTAAAAGTCTGGTATTAACTGAGGTG
>PPCM01001051.1_pt1 | contig 14824 bp, 13 predicted proteins | sample 1555541 | NCBI WGS metagenome assembly PPCM01 (sample SAMN05284479, study PRJNA326546) | Marine sediment metagenome, whole genome shotgun sequencing project. | isolation source: marine sediment | place: Germany: Wadden Sea | collected 2012-09-05 | reverse complement strand
TGAACCAGGCGTTCATCAAGGAAGACAAGAAGTCCATCAAGGACATCCTCGGCGGAGCCGAGGTCGCAAGCTTCGCGCGAATCGCCCTTGGCGAAGGCGCTAAAGAAGAAGCCGACGCTGAATAAATTAAAACGGGCCTCAGGGCCCGTTTTTTTTGACATTGAATATAAAGAGGTTGTTGAGAAAGTGCCATTTGCCAAACGCATGAGAATAATAAATTCGACACGTATCCACGATACGCGATGGATTGGTATTTTCAATGCTATGCAGCAGATGTGTTTTTCGGCAACCGGGGTCGCAAGGCCCCTTTTTTTTGGGCAACATTCAAGCAGCCAAAGCTAAAACCAACGCTTAGAGCGTGAATAAAGTCGGAATTATTGCGTATAACACGCTCTTAGATTTCGCCTATTATCAACGCTGTAGAGTAATCGGTCCTTTATTGGCAGCCTGAACTATGCTATCGCCTGTGGGCGAGTTCATAATACACTTAGAAACCATCAAGAGGTAACAATGGACAAAGCACGGTACAACCGGGTGTTACTGAAACTCAGCGGCGAAGCTCTCGCCGGTGAACAGAGCTTCGGCATTGAGCCGGAAGCCATCGACCAGTTTTCCAAGGAAATCGCAGAGGTCGCAGCTACAGGCTTGCAGATCGCGCTCGTCATTGGCGGAGGAAATATCTTCCGTGGCATGGCAGCCAGTGCCAAGGGCATGGACCGTGCTCAGGGCGATTATATGGGAATGCTGGCAACAGTGATGAACGCCCTCGCTGTGCAGGACGCTCTTGAGAAGAACGGCTGTGACACTCGTGTCATGACCGCGCTCAACATGGCAGAAGTAGCCGAGCCTTACATCCGCCGTCGCGCACTGCGCCACATGGACAAAGGTCGCGTTGTTATCTGTGCTGCTGGCACAGGCAACCCCTACTTCACTACAGATTCCGGCGCCGCTCTGCGTGCATTGGAACTCAAGTGCGACGCCATCTTCAAGGCAACCAAAGTCGACGGCGTGTATGACAAAGATCCCGCCAAGTTCGACGATGCCGTGAAGTACGATACCGTCACTTACATTGAAACCCTGGAAAAACGCCTCGGGGTTATGGACTCCACTGCCATTTCCATGGCACGAGACAACGAACTGCCCATTGTTGTTTTCAATCTTTATGAAGAAGGCAACATTCGCCGGGCAGCCAACGGCGAAAAAATTGGAACGACTGTCCAAGGAGGAGACTAATATGAAAACCGTACTCGACGACGGCACAAAACGTATGGCCGGCGCAATCGGCGCCCTGAGTAAAGAATTTGATAAGCTGCGCACAGGTCGTGCTACCACCGCATTGGTCGACAACATCATTGTCGATTACTACGGCACCCCGACCCCAGTGAACCAGCTCGCTTCTGTTTCCGTCCCGGACCCCAAGACTCTGACCATTCAGCCTTGGGACAAAGGTGCATTCGGTGCAGTAGAAAAGGCTATCCAAGCCTCCGACCTCGGCCTCACTCCGAACAACGATGGTGTCGTCATCCGCATCACCATCCCGGCCCTCACTGAGGAACGCCGCAAAGAGCTGGTCAAAGTGGCTAAAAAGTACACCGAAGACTGCAAAATCGCCATTCGCAACGTCCGCCGCGACCTAAATGACTCCCTGAAGAACATGGAGAAGGACAAGGAAATCAGCGAAGATGAGAAGAAGAAAGGCGAAAGCGACGTTCAGAAACTGACTGACGATTACGTAAAAGAATCCGATGCAGCCCTGGCCGCCAAGGAAAAAGAAATCCTCGAAATCTAAGGACATCTTCTTTGGATAATATCAAAATCCCCGCCCATATCGCCATCATCATGGATGGCAATGGACGGTGGGCGAAACAGCGCGGGCTGCCTCGGACTGAAGGCCATAAGGCCGGAACCGAGACGGCCCGCGCCGTCGTCACCCGCTGTCGTGAATTGGGTGTGAAGCATCTCACGCTCTATACCTTTTCTAAGGAAAACTGGTCACGCCCCAAGGATGAAGTAAAAACTTTATTCGGGCTGCTCACTACGTTTCTCAAACGAGAAGAGAAGAGTCTCAAGGAACAAGGAATCCGCCTTAAAGTTTTAGGCGAGATTGCAGACATGCCCATGGCCGTTCGCCAGGTGCTCAAGCACGTCATGCGTCAGACGAAAGACTGCACGAGCATGACATTGAATCTTGCACTCAACTATTCAGGGCGAGATGAAATTCTTCGAGCCACCAAATCGCTGATTGCCAAGGGACTGTCTGAAGATGAGATCACCGAGGAATCCTTTGCTGCAGAGCTTTGGACCGGTGGTCAGCCTGATCCCGACTTAATCATCCGAACCAGTGGCGAATTGCGTTTGTCTAACTACCTACTGTTCCAATGTGCCTATTCTGAATTCTATTTCACAGACATCTATTGGCCAGACTTCTCATCAGAAGAATTGGAAAAAGCGATAGCCGCACTGGGTGATCGCCAGCGCCGATTTGGAAAGACTGGCGAGCAAATTAAGTAAAACGATTATAGTTTTCGTGGGGATATTGCCCACTTCTGGCAAATAGCGTAAGCAGTGGACACTTAAACCGTACGAAAAACTCAAGCAATAGCTGAACGAATTTATGGAAATATCATCGCACCAACAACGGATTGCCACCAGCGTGGCCTTGGCATTCATCCCTCTCGCTGCCCTCATCTTTCAGGGATGGGTTTTGTTCGCGATGCTCAGCCTGTTCAGCGTCTTTGTACTCTGGGAATTTTACGACCTCTTCAAAACCACCAAGGGAATGAAGACCGTCAAGAGCCTCGGAACCGCTTTCACCTTCCTTCTACTCGGCGCTTACACCACGGGTGACCTACGATATCCAGCGATCATATTTATCATCGCATTCTGGACCGGGGCTTTCGTCTTTCTATGTAGATATAGCAAAGACATTGCAGCTTCCTTCCAACAGACCATGATCTTTCTTGCTGGCCTCATATACATCCCACTGAATTTCCACTACTTCCTCGACTTTAATCGTTACGAATGTATCCTCGTCATTGGTGCTGCTGCCATCTCTGACACCGCAGCATTCTACGCTGGTTCCATGTGGGGCAAGAAAAAGATCTGGCCCAAAATCAGCCCGAAGAAATCTTGGATTGGTAGCTTTGGCGGCCTCACTGCTTGTACTCTGGGTACCACTGTGTACGGCATGACCTTTGGCGATGCAGCTATCTGGCAATGGATATTGCTTGGCGTTGCTCTCAATGTTGCAGCTCAAATGGGTGATTTCTTCGAATCCGCTCTCAAACGCTCTCTTGATATCAAGGATTCCGGCTCTATCCTGCCGGGTCACGGCGGCTTCTTGGACCGCGTGGATAGCATGCTTTTAGTAATCCCCACCTACGGTTTACTCCACATGCTCCACCCGTTCTTCAAATAACGCCGGATTCACTGTGAAAACCTATATTTCCCCTTGGCCTGAAATGGCTCCCATGCCTGAGTTTCCGCGCACTATTTCCATTCTTGGTGTGACTGGATCCATTGGTGACAGCGCCCTCAAGGTCATTCGAAAACACCCGGACCTGTTCACGATTGTGGCTTTGGCTGGTGGACGAAACGCACAGCTTTTAGCAAAAATTTGCATAGAGTTTCGCCCCAAGTATGTTGGCGTCCTCAACGACAAAGTCAAAAAAGATTTCCTCAACGATCTTCCTTCCGACTACAAGCCTGAAGTGCTCATTGGGCCTAAAGGCTATGAGCAACTCGCTTCCCTTGATGAAGCAGATCTAATTCTTTCAAGTATTGTCGGTGCAGCGGGCTTTGGCCCCACATTGGCAGCGGCAAAAGCCGGAAAAATGATCGGATTGGCAAACAAGGAATCCTTGGTGCTCGGCGGACACATCATCCGTAAAGCATGCCATAAATCTGGCGCAACGATTCTCCCTGTAGACTCTGAGCACAACGCCCTCTTTCAGGGGTTGGCTGGGCACGGCAAGGATGAAGAGCTCAAGCGGCTCATACTCACAGCTTCCGGTGGACCTTTCTGTGGTAAGGATAAAAATTTTCTTAGAACAGTGACTCGCGACCAAGCCCTTGCCCATCCCAACTGGGATATGGGTGCTAAAATTTCCATCGATTCAGCAACCCTCATGAACAAGGGATTAGAAGTCATCGAGGCGTGCCATCTCTATGGGCTACCTGTAGACATGGTGGATGTAGTTGTTCACCCTCAATCCATCATTCATTCTCTGGTGGAATACGTTGACGGCTCACAACTAGCGCATCTGGGCACCCCAGACATGCAGGTTCCCATCGCACATTGCCTCTGCTATCCGCGTCGAGTAGAAGTAGATGTTCCACAGTTGAATCTCGCACAAATCGGCAACCTGACTTTTGAAGAACCAGACCTTGAAGCATTTCCCTGCCTGCGCCTAGCACGCGAAGCGTATGATGCTGGTCAGAGTCACCCAATTGTGCTCAATGCGGTTAATGAAATCGCCGTGGCAGCCTTCCTCGAGGAGAAAATCCAATACCTGGATATTCCGGCCTTGATTGAAGCAGGACTTGACCGCCACACCCCGGTAGACGTATCCACACCAGAGGCTGTTCTGGAACTCGACCGCGAAGTACGCGCCGAGACCAAGGCCCACATCTAATAGGATATACCTAAAGCCTCGTGGCTTTTTGAGGATTATATGCTCACAAGCACCCTTGCCATTGTACTCGCCTTAGGCGGATTGATTTTCTTTCATGAACTCGGCCACTTCTCTGTTGCGCGTTTTTTCCGCATGGGAGTTAAGGCCTTTTCACTCGGTTTCGGACCCAAAATTTTCGGGTTCACATCCGGCAAAACAGACTACAAGCTCTCCCTAATTCCTCTGGGCGGCTATGTTGCGCTGGCCGGAGAAACAGGTGAGGAAGAAGAGGAAGATTTTGGAGAAGATGAACTCTTTTCCAACCGTCCTGCCTACCAGCGCATGTGCGTCATAGCTGCCGGTCCCATATTCAATTTCCTTCTCGCTTTTCTCATATACTGGTTCCTGGCCATGGCTCAGGGACAAGGTGTCATCCTGCCCACTGTTGGTGGCGTCATGTCCGGCACCCCTGCTGCTGAAGCTGGATTCAAACCTGCTGACCACATTTTATCTATCGACGGCCAGCCCATCGAATCATGGTCAGCCATGGTCACTACGATTCGTGAGAAAGGTGAAAGCAAACTCACCTTCCAAATTGACCGTGAGGGCAAGGAACTGACTCTTGAAGTCACCCCCATAGTCAAGACCATCAAGAATCTGTTTGGTGAAGAAGTGACTGTCCCCATGGTTGGTATCAGTCAGGGAGGCAAGATCGAGTATCAGCCTGTGGAAGGCATTGGTATTATGGTCTCACTCCAGCACACCTGGAACATGTCCAAGGTTGTGGTCAAAGGATTTGTATCAATAATAGAGAGACTTATCCCGGTTGAATCCATAGGCGGCCCGATCATGCTCGCCCAGATGGTACACACCTCGGCTCAATCTGGTATATTTGATTTACTCGCCATGGTTGCGGTTATTTCGATCAATCTGGCGATCATCAATCTATTGCCGATCCCAGTTTTGGACGGCGGGCATATTCTTTTCCTTGGATTAGAGATGATTTTCCGTCGCCCACTCAGCGATAAATGGAAAGCCATATCCATGCGCTTAGGCGTCATGCTTTTACTCATGCTCATGGCTCTCGCCATATTTAATGATGTCCGCCGCCTTCTCTCATAAGCCAAGCAATCTTCTGCTCGCCATGGGCGGAACAGAGGAACGCCTACAATTGGTCCTTGGCGAACCGTTTGAGGATGGATACCGCTTGCTCGCATCCAGAGAATGGACTGTTCCCGGGCAATCCCTTCGTTTTCTTAGCCCCGGCCTCAAAGAAGTCCTCGACTCTTTTAACGTCACCATGGCGAATGTCGACAAAATTGCCTGTGTACGAGGTCCTGGAAGCTTCACTGGACTTCGACTCGTCCTTGCTGCTGCAGAAGGCTTAGCAGCAGGCTCTGACGTCCAGATGGCTGGTATTGACTACCTCCCTCTTCTAGCAAGTGGCCCCGCCCAAATCTGCAATGGGATTTTGCACGTACTGACCTACGCCCGCCGAGGTCTGGTCTATCTCCAGAGCTTCAATGTCCCCTCTCTCAGAGAAGCATACCCGCTTACTTCGCTCACTTTAGCAGAAGCAGCAGAAAAGCTTGAAGCGATGAGCGACACAGCTTCCCTGATGGGATCCGGCCTACGAAAAAATCATGTTTTTTTCACAGAATTAGCAGAGAAAAACCCCGGCTACATACTGCTCCCCGCTCTATGGGATAATCCTTCACCCGACCTTCTACTTGAGGCTGCGGTTAAGGCTGACTTTTCTGATGATTCCATTGATCCTGTTTACGTTCGGGCGACTGACGCTGAAGACAATCTCCCCCACTTCGCAAAGAAACGTGGCATGGACCCAGTAGAAGCCGTACGTCGCTTAAACGAACTCCAAAACAACTAATCTTTTCCCTTTCGCATTCAAAAAGGCAGCCCCTCATTATGTGGCTGCCTTTTTTATCGTCTACAAAAAAGAAACTCCCGGAGTTGCTGGCTCTCTGTGACTGATGACCAACGACTCCGGGAGCCCATGTAGGGGCTTATAAATGACTACGGTGTCAGACGCTCCGTAGTCTGCTGGACCTGACGGCCAAGCGGTGTTTGAAGAGAAATTTCGCGTTCCAACTTCGTAATGCCTTTCAACACAGTGGAGTGACGACGGCCGAGCCGTTCACCAATCGCCTTGAGAGAAAGATCCGTGTGCTTGCGGGCAAGATAGAAAGCAGTATTACGTGCCAATACAATCTGACGCTTGCGACTTTTGGACTTCAACTCATCCTGAGACAAAGAATAGCTCTTGCACACAAAATCCACGATATGACCGAAGTCGGGAGTGGCATGCTGCACTGCGTAGTTGTCCAGAACTTCCCAAGCCAAATCCATAGTCACAGCCCGATTGAGCAGGCGCGCCTTGAGGACCAAGTTGTTCAGACAGCTTTCCAACTGGCGAATATCCGTAGTAATTCGCTCAGCCAAAAGTTCCGACACTTCCACAGGAACATCAACCTGCAACCTACGCGCCTTATCTTGAAGAATGCGGCGGCGGGTTTCCATGTCTGGACGGTTGATATGTGCAAGAAAACCGGAGCAGAAGCGAGAGATAAGACGATTATCCACGCCCTTGAACTCTTTCGGCATGAAGGAACTGGTCAAGACGACTTTGCAGCCGCGCTCACGAAGTGCACCGAGTGTACACAACAGTTCTTCCTGCATCTTTTCCTTACCCTGGAAGAAGTGAACGTCTTCGAGAAGCAGTACATCGAGATTCTCGCGGAACTGCGCCTTGAACATATCCACCTGACGTCCCTTGATGGCAAGAACCATTCGGGTCGCAAAGTCTTCTGAGGACAAACAAGCAACGCGGACATTCTTACGATTGGCCATGTTACATAGCTGATGCCCTACAGATTGGAGCAAATGCGTTTTACCAAGTCCGGGACCGGAGCTTAGAAACAGATGATCAGAATTAAAAGCAGAGTTGGACATCGATTTACTTGCAGCACATGCCAACTCATTAGATGGGCCCACAACAAAATCATTAAAGGAAAAACGCCAGTTTTGAACTGGAATAGGTTTGGGGCCATCCACAATGGGAAGTCCCAAATGGGTCGGCTGCTGACGCTCTGCCATCGGTTTTGCCTTGGGAGTTATGATCGCAGGCGCAACGGTTTTTTCCGTTTTGGCTTTGATCACAACCTTAGGCTTACCACCCATCACCTCTGTTGCGGCTTCTGTAATTACCTGGAGCAAACGATCGCGTACCCAGTTGGCTACAAAGTCATTGGGCGCACTCAACGAGAGCTTGTTACCTTCGACTTTACCGTCGAGAGGTTTGATCCATACGGTATATACACCGGGGTTGAGGCTCTTTTCGAGCGAGCGCACTATTTGCTTCCACGCAGTCTTCATCATGTAGTGGGAGATAGTTGATTGGGGTGCCACAGACAATTCGCGTATTCCAATCCTTTCCACAAAGACCCATCAGGGTTTTTGACAGGACAAAGGTTATTTAACTACTTAAATTTGCTACACATTTCTCAAAAGGTAGACTTCTAGACGTTTCCTGCCATGAAAGCTGTGAAACAACCGTGTTACAAGGGTTTCCCGGCTCTCAATTTTTTCTAGAAACACCACTTATCAACATGTGGTGAAAAAGTTTTCCACAGCCCAAACTCATTCTATCGATGAAATACTGACAATTAGACTATTTTTCTTTTTCTTTTTCTTTTTTTTCTACCCGATCAATATGATCAAGACCTGTTCCTTTCTTTCTTTTTTGCGCGCAAGCATTTGAAATAACTACTTAATATTAAGCAGCAACGATTATCACAAAAAAAACCATTAATATTTCTTAACGAAGGCCAGTGCGAAAGTGTAGAAGTACCAAGGCTTCGCGGGGAATTCGCAATTTTGAACAAAAGCAAAACCCCGTAAACATTAGTTTTTTTTCTCTTGACAGAAAAAAACCAAGCCTGACGGGGCTTCTCAACGATAGGGAAATCTCCCAAGCTGTGAGTAAATATTTATTTCATTTTGTCCAATGTTGGGTACTTGCCACACGCGAATTTCGGCGATTCCGGGCAGTAGCCAAGCTGTTCGCACGCAGCACCACCATTTGCGAAGATAGATGGAAGCTGCTCTTTACAGATAGCCAGCATCTGATCCGCCATGGCTCTCACTTCCCATTGCGCTCTATTACAACACCGCAAGTTAAAGAAATGGTGAAGTGAACGACAGTTCATAGTCATGACTATCTTGGTTTCCGAAGCCTGAGGCAGGACAAACCGTGCATCTTCATTCGCCTTAGACTTACGGCCATGATTGACCAGAATCTCACGCAGATCAGAATAAGCGGACTGAACCTCTCCCATAAACTCTTCAAAGCGCTCTCTGGCTTCTGGAATCTTTGCGATAGCAGGAGGTAGAATATATTCCATATCATTCTCTGCAACATACCGCTGACTCTGCTGAGAATAAGATGCAATGCGATGGCGGACGATTTGATGCGAGCAGGCACGCGAAATACCCTCAACAGCAAATGTCATTGATACGTGCTCGATGGGGCTGGCATGCCCCGATTCCATAGTCTTGGAAACAAAATCAGCCTGCACGCTGGAATCAACCTCTCCATTCAAAAGCTTGGGCCACATGTCAGCCACAAACCCTGCATGATAACACTGACGAAATGCAGCATAAATAAGGGAGAGGGCATCGGGGGTCATAGACATAAATTCGACCCTGAGTTTCTTTTCCGGCATCAGTGGAGCTCCAATATATATAATGTAATATGTTTCGTGTAAGAATTTGTACCCGAAAGCGACCTTAGTGTCATCAAAGGACAGCAAGCAACAGGAGGTAAACTAGTTAAGCAAAAGACTAGAATGCAATCTTTTCCAGCGCATCTTCCAGCGTTTCTTCAGCAGACTGTGGCAGCAAGATAAAATGCAAGACGCCATAAAAGATCGGTTCCATCACGGCCAAGCGAGCAGAAAGATCGTGCCAAAGCTGCTCTTTATCTTCTACCTTCTCCCGCTCCGCCAAACGTGTAGAAAGCGTGTTGGTGTCGACCATAAGATAAAAGACCTTACCCGCACCATGAACAAGTGGTTGAACGCCATCGCTCTCTACAAGAGAGTCTTCGAGCACAACAATACTCTTCTCTCCCTTGAGGGATTCAATAGCGTCTTCCATGGATTTCGGCACCAAGACATCCAATCCTGTGCGTTGAGCGAGTCCTTCGGCCAGCACAGCCTTTCCGCTGCCAGGCAATCCGACTAAAACAATGTTGCCAGTGTCTTTCCAGGCATCGGCATAATCCTCACGTTTCTCACCTTTGATAAACTCTTTAGTTGCACCAGCATCATCCACATCATATTGTTCTTTAATCAAATGCTTTGTCATAGTAATCCTCTCTTGAAAGTCATGCTTTGCGTGGCGCACGTTATCAAGTAGAATACCGGAAGTGCAACCACATTCGGAGCCATCACATGCCTAAAGATCTCATTCATTTTAAAGTTGCCGAACGTACAGCCAAACGACTTGCCAACTCGCAATACGCCCCTCATCTGAATCAAGCCCCGGACGGCCTGTTTCTTGGATCAGTGTTTCACGACGCCCCTTTCTATGCAGTTACATCAGCCGGAAAGCCGCTTGAAGCACTAAGCCATCGTCTTCATGGAGCAGACGGCCAAGACACATTTTCCCTCATTCGATTACAGGCAGAGCACATTCGCAAATCTAACGAGAAATCTCTGCCGACCGCCCTATTTGTCGGTCTTGTTTCACATCTTTATGCCGATGTTGTGATGCACCCTCTGGTCTGGCATCTGACTGGAAACTATTATGACGATAGTCCTAAATCAAAATCAGAAGCACGCCAGAGACACAGAGCCCTTGAATCATTAATGGATATGGTAGCCTGTCCCGAAATGTTGGGACGTGCCAGATATCGTTTACGCTCTTTACTACGACGCTGTCCGCACATGCTCACTTCTGGTATCCCGATCGCAGAAATCGGCGATATGGCGCTCATGCAACCAAAGACTACTCATACCCAGTTATCACGCGCATGGACTCTTTTTTCTGCACTCCAATGGTTCTATTCATCACCCAAACTTGCTCGTTCACTCTTTGCTCTGCGGGCAATGGCACCTCATCAAATGGCAGAGGCAACGATGCTTTTCTATGCTCCGCAACTCATGGAGCAAGCGAATTTTCTGAAGGGAAACATAACCTTTAATCATCCAGTAACGGGCCGAGAATTGGCCAGCTCTCTTGATCAACTCATAGAAACGTCCGCCACTAAGGCGGAGGCATTATGCCGCCAACTTGCCCCGGCCCTTTTCAACGGCGCCCCCCTCTCACTTCCTGGGCCCGGACCATCCATGGATGCGGGGATATCCGGCATAAGCACTCGAGAGATGATGTGCTTTTCCTCAACTCCATTTCCGATTTTATGAGCTATCCTCTTTCATTATCCCTATTGCTCTACCTTGAGAAATCCCCTAATATTTCAAAATAAAATATCGTCCATAAGGAGTTTTCATGAAAAAAATCATTCTCATAAGCACTGGCGTCATCGTGACAGCAGTTATCGCATTCATCATCATTGGCGCCATGAATCTTGGACCAATCATCAAAACGGCCACAGAAACCTACGGCCCACAAATCACAAAAACTGACGTCAAACTGAAAGATGTCAACATCTCCGTATTCTCCGGCTCCATCAAGCTGGAAGAATTTCTTCTTGGCAACCCCAAGGGATTCACCATGCCAAGTGCTATTGAATGCCAAACCATCAGCGTCCAACTTGTCACCGATTCTCTGGCTACAGACACAATCGTCATTGAAGAGATATTCGTAGATGGTCCGGTAATTAGCTACGAGCAGAAAGGTCGCACCGACAACTTTAAAACCATCGTTAACAACATCAAGAAAACGGTCGCAGGAGAAAAGAAAGAAGCCAAGAAGCAAACCTCGGAACAAACTTCCGAGACAGGGGCTGAAAAAAAGATCATCATCAACAACTTCATCGTGAAGAATGGTAAGATCAATCTTGGTGGGTCACTCTTGAATGCATTCGGTGACAATGGTGTTGGTATCGATCTGCCAGATATCCACTTGAAGGATATTGGTAAAGAAAAGAAAACCTCTCCTGCCGAAGCTTTTGAGATAATCCTTGGCTCCCTGACCAAAGACGTTGGAGGCACTGTCGTCTCTATCGGTAAGACACTCACCGACAGCATAGGCAAAGCCGTAGATGGAGTAACAGGCGGCACTGATACTATTGGCAACGCCGTCAAAGGCCTCTTCGGAGACTAAGCCCTAGACATAACGACAAGTAAAGAGCCGCGCATCACTTTGAGGCGCGGCTCGTCCATTACTATATAAGATGTCCCTTGCCTGTCCGTCGATTAATACAGTACATGACACACCCATGAGCCACACCACACCCTACACAGCAGAAGCCGTTTCCGATTCGGAGCATATCAAAGATATCCGTATACATATCAACGGTAAAACTTGGCATTTATGGGGTAGAAATGGTGTAAATAGCGAGATGAATCTTGCCACAAAAACACCGCAAGAAGCCCTACCTGTCCTGATTGGATCAGGCTTGGGACATTGCCTGAAAACACTCGTTGAACAAGCACGACCGATAGCGGTCGTAGACAGTGAAGTAGATATTCTTACGATTACTAAGCTGAAGCAACAGTTTCGCAATAATCCCGACATTCTTTGGATCGAAACCCGAAGGCCAGAAGAAGCCCTCACCCAACTGACACAATGGCAGCAAGAACATGGTGGACTTCCTTTCCACCCCATAGCTTCCCCTCTCTACCTTCGCTTAAATCGCCCATATTATGGAGCGCTCTCCGATGCTCTCAAAGCGAATACGCAAGCCGATTTCTGGAGTCAGGCACGCTATCCCAAATTTCAATCGACCACACCGCGAGTCCTCTTCTTCGACTCAAACTATTTCCTATGTGGCGAAATACGTGCAGCATTGAACTCACTTGGAGTTGAGCTACGCACACTCCAACTAGATGGAAGTGACAAAGGAAGTCAGAATTTCATTGAAGATTTGTTACGAATCGTAATTGACTTCAAGCCCGATTTCATCCTGACGGTCAACCACTTTGGATTAGATAGAGAAGGAAAACTAGCCGGATTACTCAACGATCTTCAGTTGCCACTGGCCTCGTGGTTTGTAGATAATCCTCACCTCATCCTGCACAGATACGCCCACCCTGGAACAGATAACACAGCTATTTTTACATATGATTCAGGCAATTTGGAGCAAATGCGATCCAAAGGATTTTGCAACGTCCACTATCTCCCATTGGCAACAGATCCAGCTCGATTCAAACCCAATGGACAAGATACTCCAGCCCATTGGGGCAGTGATGTATCCTTCGTGGGCAACTCCATGATCTCGCCTGTTGCCAAAAGCTTCAAGAATGCCAATCTTCCCATTTCAATTGCCAATGAGTATGCAAAACTTGCGGCTCGATTCGGCCAATCAGGTGAAACTGAGGTAGAATCATTTCTCCGAATTCATGACCCAGAATGGTATGCAGTTTTACAGAACCTCCCCACTGATGAGAACAAACTCGCACTGGAATCTCTCATCACCTGGGAAGCCACTCGCCAATATCGCTTGAATTGTGTCAGCGGTACTCTGGATTTTTCCCCACTCATTGTTGGCGATGAAGGCTGGAAGGAACAACTCCCCTCGAAAAGTGCATGGCGGTACCTCTCGGGCTTAGACTATTATGAAGAATTGCCTCACTTTTACCCTGCTTCGAAAATCAACTTTAATTGCACCAGTAAGCAGATGCCCGGTGCAGTAAATCAACGCATCTTCGATGTCCCGGCTTGTGGCGGATTTGTTCTCACAGATTACCGAGAACAAATGGAAGGCCTTTTTGACCTAAATACCGAAGTCGCCACATATTCAGATCCAAAAGAAATCCCTGATTTAATCGATAAATATCTCAAAGACACCCAGTTACGAGAAAAAATCTCAAGAGCTGCACAAGATCGAATCCTGTCAGAGCACACATACCAAGTTCGTCTGACACAGCTACTGAAGACCATGCGCACAACATTCTAAATTACGCACTCTATTTTAGCGCAATATTTCAAGGCCTTAACAAAGCCAACAAGCCCCATTTCGACCCTGATCGTCTTGGGGCTAATTTCGTTAACCAGCTTAACGATTTTCTCATCATATCCGCCTCATATTCTAAGACAAAAAAAACGTTCACCAAGCCTAAAGTTTTCCAGCCAGAGGACGATGAGTAGAGCAACAAGTGAGAGATTTCCCCGGCACACCCAACCCCGGGGGTAGAAAATCTCAGGCATGGATGCCGCAACAATTTCAAGGAGGAAATTATGTCTCTGGTTATTAACAACAACTTGATGGCTATGAATGCGTCCCGTAACCTCGGATCGTCTTTTGGAGCCCTGGAACAGTCTACCCGTCGTTTGTCTTCGGGTCTTCGTATCACTCAAGCCTCTGATGATGCCGCTGGTTTGGCCGTTCGAGAGCTGATGCGTGCTGACGTAACATCCCTGCAGCAGGGTATTCGTAACGCTAACGATGGTATTTCCCTCATCCAGACGGCTGATGGTGCTCTCGGTGTTATCGATGAAAAGCTGATCCGTATGAAGGAACTGGCAATGCAGGCTTCCACGGGTACCTATAACTCTGACCAGCGTCTGATCATCGACTCCGAGTATCAGGCAATGGCTTCGGAAATTACCCGTATCGCCAACTCCACTGACTTCAACGGCATTTACCTGCTCAATGGTAACCTGTCATCCTCTACTCACGATGGCTCCGCCCTGAAGCCGACCGGCCAGCTCAAGGTCCACTTCGGTACCGGTAACGACTCCTCGGAAGATTACTACTACATCCAGATCAACACCGCGACTGCATCCGCACTCGGCGTTGGCCTCAGTTCAGGAACAGGTAATGGTGCTTCCATTTCTACCCAGCAGTTGGCCCAGCAGTCTCTGGACGTTCTGAGCAACGCGATTATCTCCAAGGATAAGATTCGTGCTAGCCTCGGTTCCACCCAGAACCGTCTGGAAAACACTGTAACCGTTCTGGAAATTCAGGCTGAAAACGTACAGGCTGCGGAATCTCGTATCTCCGACGTCGACGTAGCAACTGAAATGACGAACTTCGTCAAGAACCAGATCAAGACCCAGGCAGCAGT
>PPCM01001050.1_pt1 | contig 14827 bp, 18 predicted proteins | sample 1555541 | NCBI WGS metagenome assembly PPCM01 (sample SAMN05284479, study PRJNA326546) | Marine sediment metagenome, whole genome shotgun sequencing project. | isolation source: marine sediment | place: Germany: Wadden Sea | collected 2012-09-05 | reverse complement strand
AACAGGACAATTAGAAGAATATGATTATGTTATTGATATTCATTCAACAACTGCTAATATGAATGACACAATTATTGTAACAAAGGAAAATCAAGATATACTAAAATTAATATCAACATCATCAATCAAAGATATTTTGTATATGATACCAGATATTGCTCAAGGTAAAGCTTTAATTGATAATGTCAAATGCGGGATGTCTATTGAATTTTCGACTAGTCAATCAGATTTGAATTGTATAAATAAAATTGATGAAATCTTAACTAATTTAGAATCTAATAGTACAAATAATAATATTCAAAATAATCTTAAACGATATTATAATGTATATGGAGTTCAAGTTAAATCAGAATTTATTGATGAAACAAAGTTTGTTAATTTTGAAGAAATTTCTATTTTAGATGAAGTTTTTATACCTTTATTTGTAGGAGAAATTGAATATAGAGAAATCATATGTATGAAAGCTAAGAAACGAATACTAAAATAACACTAATCTATTTTTTTATTTTTTTTAAAAAGAATTAGAAAATAAAGAAAAGTAAAAAATAAGAAAAATTAAATCTTGTAGATAATATCATCTCTTTCAGGACCTACGCCAATACTACCAACTTTAACACCTGTATATTTTTCAATAAATTCTACGAATCCTTGTGCTTCTTTTGGTAGTGCGTCATAACTTCTCAAATTAGAAATATCATCAGTAAAATTGTTTAAATGCTTAAAAACTGGTTTAATTCTTCGCAAAGTTTCAGTTTCTTTAGGCCTATATGAAATTTTTTCACCATCTAGTTCATATCCAACAATTACTGGAATTCCTTCAAATGATGTTTCGCTGAATTGATTCAAGCAATCGACTTTGTTGATGTGTAAAATGTCAATTCCGTTAACCCTACAGCTTTGTTTTAATTGAACTAAATCAAGAGCCCCAATTCTTCTAGGTCTTTTAGTAGTAGCACCATATTCGCCACCAAGAAGTCTTAGTCCAACACCAACTTCAAAATCATCTTTTGACTTTAATAGTGTTTGAATTCCTTGATCATTAACATCAATTTTATCAATTCCATATTTTGAAATTTCAGTTTTCTTAACATTTTCATAACCATCACAATATTCTTCAGATAAATTTCCACCAAATTCACCAACAAATGGACCATTTCCAACTCTTGACATAATTGCTTTTACTACACCAATCGCTTTATCGTGATAATTTGAGGGTACATTAGAACCTGTATAAGCAGCAGGTACTAAAGTTCTACTTGAAGTAACAAAAGGTTCAGGACCTGATTTAACATCTAATAATACTGAATTAGCTCCTTCGTAAATTATATTTTTGCCTGAGTCTAAAATATCTAATAAATGCACTTCATTTTCAGAGATATATTGCTCACATTTCATAACTGCATAATGAAAATTATTAACTTCTTTTTCTAAGTTTAAACCTTCTAGATTTAATCTTTTAAGATTTTTCTTAACTAATAGTCTTCCATCGTGAGGATTGTTGATATATCGTCCAAGTGTTAAATTAACTAAATCTCCACCTAATGATCTTGTCGCAATATCTGAATAAGCAGGACCAATTCCATTTCCTGTAGTACCAATTTTACCACCATTAGCTTGATCAAATTTAGTATGATGTGGTTGAACTAAACTAGTTTGAGAATCAATTCTTAATTTATCATCAATATTGAATCCATTTTCTTCAATACCAGATTTTTCTTCAAGAAATTTTATAGGATTAAATACACATCCATATCCGATATGAAGATCTATATCATCATAAAAAATTCCTGATGGTATTTGATGAGTTACAAGTTTAACATCACCTTTAGTAATAGTATGTCCTGCATTAGATCCTCCATTAAATCTAACAACAGTTGAGAATTCTGTTCCGTTATACAAAGATTCTGTAGGTGTTCCTTCAATAATAGCATCTAAAACTTTAGCTTTACCTTCATCACCATATTGCATACCTACTAGAACAGTTGATTTTCCTTTATCCAAATTTTTCACCCCATGATTTTTGCTTTTTAGCATAACCACATTCAGACTCCAAAAATCAGATGTCTTTTTTCATATATAAATATTTATAGCGTCGAGACCTATATATATTCTCGAGGATGAATAGATTTATAAATATAAATTCATTCCTTTAGGATAATTAATTGATATATATGACTCAAGATAAATTAATATTACGGCCATGGAAAGATGGCGATGAAACTATTTGTTATAATCTAATAAAGTCAAATATTGATGCTGGTTTATTTAATGATCAAATAGATCCTGATTCAGGACAATCTAATTTTAGTGAAAAACAAATTATACATGAAAGAGGATTTCCTAATACGTATTCTGAAACTAAATTCTATGTTGGATATACACCATCAAAAAAAGAGCCAGTTTGTTTTATGGCTCATCAAAGTACTTCTATAACATACTTAATTGTTTCACCTGAAGAGCAAAATAACGGACACGGAACAGAAATGTTATCTAAGTTAGAACAACTTATTCCAAATGATAAAATTTATGTACATCCTGATAATGAACGTGCATCAAATTTTTATAAAAAACATGGTTATTTAGGTCAGGAAGATGTGTGGTTGTATAAAGATATAAAAAAATGATTATAATATTAAAACAATAAATTATCATGTTTCATAAAAAAAGTAATTTTATCATTTCTTCTTAATTGTTTTATTTTATATTCTAATTTTGCAGCTTCACTTTTATTTTCAAGTTCAATTGCATGAAGAAGTCGATTGAATCTTTTAGATTTAACATATTTACTACCAGTACCAGCCTTATGAGCTTTCATTCTTTTTTCAAGATCATTAGTAATACCTGTATAAAGAGATTGATCCTTACATTCAAGAATATAAACAAACCATTTTTTAATTTCAGGTTTAGTATCTACTTCAGGTTTTTCTATATTATCTTTTTCAGCCATATTATACCAAATTTTGTACTAGTTAATATTCTCTAATTTGCCAAATTTACATTTTTTACAAATATCTAGAATAGGTTTATTCTGCTCAATGCTTTTTCTTATTTTAATAAATTTATCAGATTCCCAAATTTGATTAATAGGTTCAAATTTAATATTCCCTAATATATTTTTTTTATTATAATCATTACAGCAAAGTATTACGTTGCCTTCATAATCTATAGTTATAGTCTTACTTACGAAGCAATTTCTAAAGTTTTCAACACTATTATCTATTTTAAATAATCCGCCTCTATTGAATAATTTATTTTTATTAAGAGTTCTAACAAATAATTTATCATCTAATTTGTTTTTTTTTGCAAAATAAATAACTTTATCAATGTCAGGATATGTGACATCATCATGTTTAGTTACGATGATTCTTGTACAACCAGCATTTATTAGTTTTTTAAAATAATCAAGATTTAATAAAGTTCCATTAGAATAGATAATTATATCTGATTTAGGAAATTCCTTATTTATAGTCTTTACAAAATCTATAATTCTATCATCTAATAATGGTTCACCATAGAAATGAGGATGAAATTCACCCTTATAATCAATATTTTTTAAATCGTTTATTAGTTTATTAAAAATGTTAATAGACATTAATTTATTTTCATCATTACTATTTTTAAATAAACTATTAGGACAATATTTACATTTTAAATTACAATTTGTAATTGTTTCAAATTCAACAACAGTAAATAATTTATCCATAATTAAAAAATATTAATATGATTTAAAAATGTTATTAATTCCATTCATAAATTTTAGCAGTATTAATTGCATTAACAATATGTTCATCAATATCAAGTCCTGAATGAATAAAAGTTAATTCTCTCTTACTTGCTTTTAGTTCTGGATGCTTTGGTAAAAAATAACTACAACAATCACCATATGGTAATTTAGAAATTTCAAATGTTCCAATCTTTTTAGCAATATTAATAATTTCTTTCTTATCAAGTCCGATTAATGGAGTTAGAATAGGTTTTGCAGAATTATTATATGTTGCTTCAAGGTTATCAATTGTCTGTGATGCAACTTGACTTAAGCTATCACCTAAAATAAGGAATTTTGCTTTATCTTGTTTTGCAATTTCAGACGCAATTTGAATCATAATTTTTCTATAAATTAACATTCTTTTTGGTGAAACTACTTTCATAATAATTTCTCTTTGAATGTCAGCAAACGGAATAACTAATAATTTAGTATGGATTTGAAATTTAGATAATTGCTCTGCAATTTGAACAATTTTATTTTCAACAGATTGCTCCATCTGATTTGAATTTTGGAAGTGTACAAAAATAATTTCACAACCTCTTTTCATCATTAAATATGATGCAACAGGACTATCAAATCCGCCTGAAAGTAAAGAAACCATCTTATTTCTATATTGAGTTGGAACTCCATTTACACTTTTGTAATCTTTTACAGATACATATGCATATTTTTTAGTAAGTTCAACTTTGATCATTAAGTCAGGATCTACAACTTTTACATTAATATCATCAATAGCATCTAAAACATCTCCACCTAGAGTTCTATTTAATTCCATAGAATTCATTTTGAAGTTCTTAGTTCTTCGATGAGTATCAATTTTGAATGTTTTAAATTCAGTAGCTTTTGCAACTCTTACAGTTTCAGCTTTTATTTGTTCATAATCAGCATCAACTCTTGTTGCAAATGAGAAATATGCAATTCCAGGTATTTTTTCTAATATATCAATAATAACACTATCTTCAGAATTATCTTGGATTTCAATAATAATTTGACCAGGTTCATTATAACTATCAAAAAAATGTTCTTTTAATTTTTTTTGAATATTTTTCATTAATAGTTTTTCAAAGTGTCCTCTATTCTTACCTTTAAGCCCGATTTCATCGTAGTGTACAACAATATATTTACTCATTTTAATACCTAATTAGAAAAAATTAAAGTTTCTTATATAAATATGCTGTTAAATAGTCTCATAATTATGAATTTATCAAAAACTTTATATTAACTTAATAATCAATATCTAAGATGAGTAATGCAACAAAGGAATATAATACTGAAATTGTTAAAATTAGTAATTTATTTGTAAGTAAATCTAAGATTAAAAAAATGGCTAGTATTATTAAGTCCGGTAACGTTGTTGCATTTCCAACTGAGACTGTATATGGTTTAGGTGCAAATGCACTTAATTCAAATGCAGTAAATAAAATATTCAAAGCTAAAGGTAGACCAAGTGATAACCCTCTTATAGTTCACATATCAAACTATGATCAATTAGATAAATTAACTACTTATATTCCAATAAATGCTAAAAAATTAATGGATAAGTTTTGGCCTGGTCCCTTAACTATTATTCTAAAAAAAACTAATTTAGTTCCTGATGAAACGACTGCTAAAAGACCTAGTGTTGGAATTAGAATGCCTAATCATAAAATAGCTCTTGCATTAATCGAACAATCTGGTTGTCCAATTGCTGCACCATCTGCAAATTCATTTAGTAAACCAAGTCCTACACTTGCAAAACACGTAGCTGAAGATTTAACAGGTAAAATATCTGCAATAATTGATGGTGGTAATTGTAAGGTTGGAGTTGAATCAACAATTATTGATTTTTCTGATGTGAAACGTATTGCTGATAAACCAATTATTTTAAGACCGGGTGGTGTTACAATTGAAGCTATTGAATCTATAATTGGTAATGTTAATTTACATGAAACAGTATTAGATCCCAAGCAAAAAGTTAAAAATGCTTTAGCGCCTGGTATGAAATATAAACATTATTCTCCAAATGCAAATGTAATCTTATTTGAAAGTAAAACAATTTCTGATGTTGTTGATTTTAAAAAAGAGATTTCAAATTCTAAATCTATTGGTATTATTACATTAAATCAAGATATTTCAAGTTTTGACATTGATTTTAAAGAAATTAAAGCTGTGAAATCATCCGAAATTCTAGCGAAAGAAATTTTTAAATTCTTTAGAGAAATGGATGAAAAAGGTATTGATACAATTATTGTTGATAAAATTCCTAATAAAGATCTTGGTATCAGTATTCTTAATAGAGTAAAGAAAGCTGCAAGTAAGATTATTTGATTATTAATGATGTTAAAATGAAAATAACAATTAAACCATTCAAATTGGAAAATGAATCTGATTGTGAGAATATTTTACGTGAATGTGATGATCATGATTTATTAGATATGCCTAATTCTGTACCTTTTGAAAAAATTTATTCATCAAATTATTTTAAGAATCTTAAAGAAAAATTTAATGTATTTTTAGGATATGTTCCAGGTAATTCAAAACCAGTAGTTTTTGGTGGATATAGCTTAAATCAAATAACTCATTTATTCGTAAATCCTAATTATCAAGAGAAAGGAATTGGAAAACAAATGTTATCTTATTTAGAAGAATCTGTTGTTAAATATATTGAATCTAACAAATTGAAAATAAAAAGTCTTGAAGAAAAAATAAAGGTTAATCCTGAAACTAACGCAATTTCTTACTACTTATCTAAAGGCTATAAATTCACAAAGTCCATGGATAAAATTATGTATAAACCAATTTAATTCTATATAATTTAAATCAACATATTTTTAAATAGTTTAATAACATTCAATAATTATGAACTATGACATTAAGTGTGACGCACCAATGAATCCTGTAAAAGGTAGATTTCCTTACAAATGGGATTTAAATCCATACAGAGGATGTAGTCATGGATGTCAATATTGTTATGCAATGTATTCCCATAAACATTTTACTAAAAATGATTTTTTCAAAGATATTTATGTGAAAACAAATATTGTTGAACAATTAGATAAAAAACTTAGTTCTAAAACTTGGAAAAAAGAAATTATTAACATTGGTGGAGTAACTGATGCATATCAACCAATTGAAGCTGATAAAAAATTAATGCCTGAGATATTAGATGTGATGATTGAGCATGAAAACCCAATTGTAATTTCAACTAAGTCTGATTTAATTTCAAGAGATTTTAATCAAATAAAAAAATTATCTAAAATTACTTACGTAAATATTGCAGCAACAGTTACAACAATGAATGAATCTATTAGACAAAAAATTGAACCAATTTCAGTTTCAAGTCAAAAAAGATTTAACGTACTGAAAAAATTTAAGGAAACTAATGCAAGCATTGGATTACACATGATGCCAATATTACCTTACATTACTGATTCTCATGAAAACATGAATAAAATAATGTTAAATGCAAAAGAAGTAGGTGTTGATTATATTTTGACAGGATTATTATATTTAAAATCAGATACAAGAATTAAATTTCTTAATTTTATCAAATTGAACTATCCTTTAGTTTATCAAAATTATTTAGATTTATACAAATTAGGTCCAATTGATTTAGACTATAAAAAACAAATTTATTCAAAAATATCAAAATTAAAAACAAAACATGGTTTAACTAGTGATTTTAATAAACAGATACAAAATAAACTAAATTTAAGCAATAAACAAACAAAATTAATCTGAAAATCAATTTATTCTCGTGAAAAAAACATAATACGAATTTTTTTCGTAATTTTACTTTTATTAACGAATGTTATTCGTGATTCTAATATAAATTCATTTTAAAACAAACATTAATACAATTGTATGGTGAACAATATGAATATAATGTTAATTGGGTGTGGTCCTCATGCAAAGCGAATTTATGTGCCTTTATTTGAAAAATTTAAAAATAGAGCAACATTAAAATGTATTATTGATATTTGTGAAAAAGAAAAAGATGTTACTGAATTTATGGAAAAATTCACAATAGATTGTGATAATTATTTTATTTCTTCCGAACATAAAACATTTGATGAATTAAATGATGTTGTAGAAAAAAGATTAAATGATTTAGTATCACAACATAATATTAATGGTGTTGTGATTGCAACAGAACCATTAACACACGTTATGTATGCAAAATGGGCATTAAAAAATAATTTAAATATTTTAATGGATAAACCAGTTTCAACTTACAAAAATATTTCAACAACACCAAAACTTGCAAAAAAAATATTAGAGGATTATGATGAATTAGCTGATATTTATTCAAGAAAAAAAAGCCTTTCATTCTCTTTAATGTCGCAAAGGCGATTTCATCCAGCATTTCAAAAAGTAAAAAGTCTAATTAAGGAAGTATCTGATAAAACTAACTGTCCTGTAACTTCAATTCAATCATTTCATTGCGATGGTCAATGGAGATTGCCTTCAGAAATTGTTGATCAGATATATCATCCATACTGTCAAGGGTATGGTAAAGCATCACATTCTGGATATCATTTTTTAGATATTTTACCATTTCTTATAGATTCAAGTTATTCTAAAAATAAGAAATATGATACTGTTACTTGTACTTCAAATGCAATTAGACCTCTTGATTTTCTATCACAAATTAATTTTGAAGATTATGAAAATATTTTTGGTAAAGATAATTTTCATAAACATAATAAATATTCAGTATCAGAATTAAATAATTTAATGGAAGGATATGGCGAAATAGATGTTTTTTCAAATTATGAATTTAAACGTGATGGAAAAACAATTACTTTAGGGAGTCTTAATATGGCACACAATGGATTTGGTCAAAGAAATTGGGTGACTGCTGAAGGTCGAGATTTGTACAAAGGGAATGGTAGAGTTCGCCAAGAATCACATATAATTCAACAAGGTCCTTTTCAAGCAATTCATTATCACAGTTACCAATCTAAAGAAGTTGATCCTTCCAAAAATAGTAATCTATATGATGTTGGTGGAGAATATCATTTAGACATATATATATTTAGAAATTCTAACTTAATAGGTGGTCAAGCTTTTCAAAAAATTTCAGTTGAAAATTTAGATCTAAATATAATGGAAGGTAAGTCAAGAGGTCACCAAGAAAATGCACGAGCTCAAGGTTTTTTAGAATTTATTGATTTTATGGAAGGGAAAAGATCTCAGTCAGAAATGACATCTGATTTTTTAACACATAGGATGGGTTCAGTATTAACTTCACTTTTGTATCAATCTCTATGTAATGATAAGCTAAAAAATAATCCAAAAGTTTCAATGAGGGTAGAATGAATTTAGAAAATCTTTTGATAATATCTTTTGATGGTCTTAATCGCTCAGGTAAAGGCACACAAATTTCATTATTAAATGATTTTTTCACCAGTTTAGATTATGATGTATATGTAATTAGAGGAGATGGTAGTAGACCAGGTAAAGAATCACCAGATTTTCATGATCCTGCATCAACTGCATGGCAAAATTGGCAAAAAAGACAAAATAAAACTTTATATGATTGGTCATTAGCTGCTGATGTTCTAAAGTCAGAAAATTGTAATTTGTGTTCAAAATTAAATGATGAATATAATAATTCTGATAAGAAAGGAATTGTCTTGATGGATAGGTCTCATATTTCAAGATGGTATATGCTTAGTAAAAGTTCTGATGAAATACCGTTTGAGAATACTTATAGTGAAAATTTAGTTGTTCCAGATATTTATTTTATTTTGGATGCAGATAAAGAAACATTAATTGAAAGAGCATCAAATGATCTTTCAGACAAAAATACTTTTAGAAAAAACATAATTAAAACAAGTTATGATGATTGGAAAACAACAATAGATAAATTACGTGATTATGATATAAATCATTTTTATTTGGATGCAAACAAAGATAAAGATGAGATACATAATGATATATTAAATAAAATTATAAACGAATATAATATTAAAAATAGTGGGATTAAAAATGGTACTAAGATCTAGAAATACTGTAATTGGAATCATGGTTAACGATTCAGGGAAAATTCTTATAGGTTTTTCTGAGAGAATTAATTCAGGAAATGCAACAAATGTGAGTAGTCACACATGGAAAATACCTCAAGGTGGAATTGATGAGGGAGAAATTCCTTCAGAAGCTATTGCACGTGAGTTGATTGAAGAATTAAAATATGATATCAAGTTAAATAAATGTGATATAACTCAATTAGAAGAAACTGTTCCATATTATTTTGAAGATGAAAATGGTTTTCCTGAATTTGAAGTAAATTTATATCCATTCCTAATTAAATATTTGGGTGATGGTAAATTTGATTTTGATAAAGAAGAATTTTCTGATTTAAAATGGATTGAACCAAATGAAATTTATAATTTAAATTTAAGTATTAGAAAAAATGCATATGTTGTAATTTTGAAAAAATTCAATTTATTGTAATTTTTTACTTTTTTTAATACCATACCTTTTTAATATATCACAATTTCTTATAGTCTTATGTCACAATTAAAATTAGGCTCATTAAAAATTAAAGAAGGTATGATTCTTGCTCCAATGGCGGGTAGAAACGATATTGCTTTTCGAAGACTTTGTGTAGATCATGGAGCAGCACTCGTAAATACTGGTATGATTAATTCAAATGCTTTATTGAGAAATAATAAAGCAACTCTTAGACTTGCAGAAACTTCTGAAGAAGAAAGACCTGTAGGTATCCAATTATTTGGTTCAAATACTAATAAATTAACTGAAGCAGCTCAAAAAGTAGAAGGTTCATGTGATCTTGTTGACTTAAACTTCGGTTGTCCTGATAGAGATGTTATTCGTCAAGGTGCAGGTCCTGCATTACTTAGACGTCCAACTAAAATTGGTGAAATTGTAAGTTCTGTTAAAAAAGCAATTCAAGTTCCTTTAACTGTAAAAATCAGATCAGGAATTGAAAATCATAAACTTGAAAATACAATTAAGATTGCAAAAATTATTGAAGAAAATGGTGCAGATGCATTAACTATTCATCCAAGAACTGTAAAACAAGGTTATGCTGGTAAAGCAAACTGGAAAATTATTAAAGCTCTTAAGGACGAATTATCAATTCCTGTTATTGGAAGTGGAGATGTAAAACATGCATTCCATGCAAAACTTATGAAAGAGCAAACTGGCTGTGACGGAGTTATGATTGGAAGAAGCGCAATTGGTAATCCATTTGTTTTTGAAAACAAACAACCTAAATTTCCTGATCTAGTAGAATGCTACATGAGATACTTAGTCTATGCAGAAGAATATGGATTGACTATTAAAGTAATTAAAAATCAATGTAGACAATTCTTTAAAGAACATAGAAATGTTTTAGAAGCATTAGATAATTTAGAAACTGTTGACGCTATCAAAAAGTTCCTAGATAGTTTTTAATTAATCAAAATTAAGAATTAAAGAAGTTTTTAACTTCTTATTTTATTATTTTTTTCTAAAATCAAATATAACAAAAATTAAGCTGATTTATATTTATCAAAAAAGTTATCAGCAATTTGTTTAAAATCTTCAAAATTTCTATAAATTTTATTTTCTAAATCTTGATTTCCATTAATCATAGCAGACAATCTTTTATCATCATCTTTTACCCTATATAGGCAAATAATATCTTTTTTCATCTCATAAGCTCGTCCAATTTCATAACCTACACCTAATGATGGCGTTGTAACTTCAGCAAATATAACATCTGATTCAATAATCCAATCCATATCTCTATCATGAATTTCAGTGTCACTCAAGTTTTTTTCACCAGCAGCTGATAAATCTTTCTTACCAATATGTTCAGTTAAAACTGTACCTTTAGTTTGTAAATATTCTATCATATTATTGTAAAGATCTTTATCATCTCTACCGCCTCTAATTGAACCTGCAAAATAAATTTTCATAATTATAGAATAGAATTAGTGTTTAAATAAATTATTATTATATTATAATCAAAATTAATTATTATATACTTGACTAAGTTTTGCCAATTTATCATTTAATTCGACATTTTCTTCAGTAAAATGCAATATAGTATTTTTTACAGCTTTATATTTAATGTATACAAAGAATCCAAACACTAGAATAATTAACAATCCTTGATAGAATCCAAGTAAATTAGATAAATTATTTCTAACTAAGTCAAGACTATAATTCATACTCATAATAGCATAAATAATAACACTAAACATTTGCCACATAAATCCACCTAATTTCATAAAATCAGAACTTAATATTTTTTTAATAGAATATAATATTCCTGAATTAGTTTTATTCTTCAATTTATACAATATACTAACTATAATATCAACAATAAAAATAAACATGAATAATTGATTTTTATATGGTGTATCAATGATATGAACCATTATATAAAATAAAAATATATTTAATAATACTAGAAAAGCAACTGAAATTCGAGTTTTGTCCCAAATAGTTTTAATCTTACTTTCAACTGTATAATTATTTTTTACTATTTGATTATGATTTAAATTACTCATTTTAGTACCTTGTTAAATGTGCAACTACATCATTTTTATTAAAACCTAATTGAATTAAATTATACTTCATATCTTTATTTGACATTTTACTTCTTCTATAACTTTTAATTGCACTTATGATTTCTCTATTAGGTACAAAAACTGCTTCATATTGACCAGAATTAGATTTAGACTCAACAAAAGTTTGACCAAATAATTTAAATTCAGATTTAGGTTTTTCTTGAATTTTAAGAGTATTAAGTTTAGGATTATATTTGAAATTTAATTTTGTTCCATCATCATTTAATTTCATATCTTTAAATGCTTTAATTACAAATCCAACTGCAATAAGTACAAATATTAATGGAATAAAAGACACGTTTTTAAAACTTCCAAATACGAAAAATACTGGTATGAATTGAATAAGAAATATTCCTATAACTACATATCTAATTATTTTATTAGTTTTTTCCTTATCAAATTGTTCAACCATATCCTTATATTTATTCAGTTCCTATATATAATTATTGGTGTTAAGGTTTTCACCTTATTAAAAAAAAGTGTTTTTATATGATCTTAATTTTTAGAATGTTAGAAATTAAAATATGGTGATATTTATGAAAAAATTATTATTATCTTTACTAGCGGTTTTAAGTCTTGTATTAGCAGGTTGTTCTGTTGATATTGTAGACAATAACGATAATGGTGTTCAAATTGCAAATCCTGCATCTGAATATTGTATTAACGAAGGCGGATCATTGGAAATTAGAACTTCATCAGAAGGTCAATACGGTGTTTGTATTTTTAAAGACAATACTGAATGTGAAGAATGGGCATTTTTTAGAGGAGAATGTTCCGATGGTGAATTTCATTTCAATCCAGAAACTCAACCATCAGCTGGTCATATTATTGAATTAACTAATGATAAAGTAAGTTTAGTATTTGGTGATATTGCAGAAGATTTTACTTTTAATGGTGATTTATCAAAATTCAAAGTTGGCGATAATGTTTTAGTATTATACAAAGATGGAGAATATAATAAAAAAGAATTAATTGATATTAGAATTGATGCTGATCATAAAGATGTATTTGATTTTGATTCATGTGTAGCAGCAGGTAACCCTGTACTAGAATCCTATCCTAGACAATGTCCACATGGTGAGATGATGTTTGTTGAAGATATTTCTAAAGATGCAATGTGTGGTGGGATTGCTGCTATTCAATGTGATGAAGGTTATACTTGTGAATTAGATGGAAATTATCCTGATGCAAGTGGTATTTGTGTGAAATCAGAATATGAAGAAAGAGATTTTACTAATAGATATCTTGAATCATTATGTGAAGATAACAATGGAAATTGGATTTCTGAAACTAAAGAATGTGAATATATTTCAGAAGAAAAATGTGCTGAATTAAATGGTGAATTTTTACCATGTGAATCTGCATGTAGAAACGATCCTGATTCTGTTATGTGTACAATGCAATGTGTTTTAGTTTGTAAATTAGATTCTGAAACTAGAAAAGAAAATTGTGAAACTCAAGGTGGTAAATTTGATAAACTTGGAATGGCACAAATTGAACAGTGTAACACAAAAACTAGCGATTTTAATAATACTTGTAGTGATTCGAGTGAATGTTCAGGTGTTTGTTTAAAGGGCGGTAAGTGTTCTGAATGGACAATCAATTTTGGTTGTATTGAAATTGTAGAAGACGGAAAAGACGTTACTATTTGTATTGATTAGATTCTATTTTGAATCTTTTCAACTTTTTTTAATTTCAATTAATATTATTTTATTTTTAGAATAAATCTATATTATATTTATTTAATTCTTCAATTGTATTTTCTATAACAATCCATTCTGGTTGATTATGTCTCCTTGAATTCATAATTTTGCTTTTTATTTTAGCTATCATATTATATCACATATTTTAATTATATTTAAACAATAAAAATAAAAAATAATGAGGATAAATCCTCAAATTAGTTTGTACAAGAACCTCTGTTTAGTCTTTGACCTCTTTGTCTACCTTTGTGTCTAAATTGGTTTAAGCCTAATTCTTCAGCTAATTCTTTTGCAGTTTCATGATCACCTGAAACTCTTGCATTATGTGCTTCAACGAAAGTATCAAAATTATCTTCGTTGATTACTTCAAGTACTTTTGGAGTTCTATCATTTTCTTCTGCTCTTTCTTCAACAAGTGTTTTCCAAGCTAAATAATCATTACTTTCAAAAGCAGCAGTCATAGCTTCATGTCTTTCTTCTGAATAATTACTTCCTTTTATTTCGTTATCCCCTATATGTGCAGTTACTAATCCAGTTGAAATAATTCCAACGATTAACAGTGCAAGTAGTGCAAAAATATTTTTTTTTCTCATGTATATCACCTTTAAGCGTGTTAATATTACTTAGTCAATCATAATATATAAACAAGAAGAATGAAAAATGTGCATTATAAGTCCACAAATAACAAAACTTTTTTATAATTATAATTCATTATTATTTACTATATAATATTATTAAGGTATTTTAATGGATAAAAATATTGATATTGGACTATGGATTTTCGCAATTTT
>PPCM01001049.1_pt1 | contig 14830 bp, 9 predicted proteins | sample 1555541 | NCBI WGS metagenome assembly PPCM01 (sample SAMN05284479, study PRJNA326546) | Marine sediment metagenome, whole genome shotgun sequencing project. | isolation source: marine sediment | place: Germany: Wadden Sea | collected 2012-09-05 | reverse complement strand
GTGTACACCGCGTTGGGCAGCCGGCCGGCGATGTCGGTCGTCCTGTCAACCTTTCTATAGTAATCGCTTGAGAAGAGCAGCCGAGAGACGGTTTCGATCGGTGCAGGCGACGTCTGACGGTCTCCAGTGATTTCAGTGGCGGATGGACCCGAATAGTTGTTCGTGGCTCCGTCCATGCCGATCTGGGATGAGAATGTCGTTTTTGACTCGAGCGACAGTCGTTGAACAGCCGGGTTGGCGGTTCCGGGCCGACCGGCGTTGTCGCTGTGTACTACGGGTATATGAGCCAGCAGAGACGATCTGCGCACGATGAGAATGGCAGGGTGTTCTAACACCACAATTATGCGAATCGACTCTAATTGCACCAGCTTGAACCCAACCATACCAGGCACGGGTGAGTGGCGTGGCGACCTGGCCCGTCCAGGAATAAATCCAGGTAAGTAATGCGGTCAACGCGGGTCAACGGGATGTTAATGAATGAGCCGGTAATGAAAAAAAGGCAATTGTGGTGAATGACGACATCGCCCATTAGGCCACACTACGCACCTCCGACCCACCATATCATGTCTGTTCACGTTTTGAGTCGTGCTCAGGGCGGCTTTCTGGTGTGTCACTCCCCTCCACCACGTTCGCATATAAAAATTTTGACAGGCTGATAATGTGATTGTTCGCCAATGTGTCGTGTAGGTGAGATTGGTCGAACCAACAGATCGCTGCCACTTGGTATTTGCGTGGCCCATCTGACAGCTCAAAATTGAAAATGTCAACGTTAAGTGCGAAAGCAGCCGCTGCAGCTACTGCGGATGACATCAAGGCCAAGCTGGACAGTTTAATGAACCAGCGCAATGGATCTATCAATGCGTCGTCCGTTTCTCAACCTGCACCACCAACTCGAGATGACACTGAGGCGACGAAGCTCGCTCAGAAGGCGGGAAGCGACGCCGCACGCAACACATCCACTAAACCCGAAACCCAGCCGGTGAAGGCTGAAGACGCGGACCTTGAGCGGTGCGTGATCTGCGATCAAACTAATGTGGACAAGACGTGGATTCAGTGCGACAACATCAAGTGTGGCGCCTGGCTTCACATAGAGTGCGATAATATGACCGACGAGATGCTCACGATGTTTGAGGATCGCTCTCGCTACTACTGCCCGTCGTGTCGGAAGATTAAGCGCGTGCAGCATCCCGCCAAACGGTGGAAGGAAAACGCACGCAAGAGGGAGGCTATGGTTCTCAAGAGGAAGGCCGCACAAAGAGAACGGCCCGGAAGCGGGAACGGGCCGATTTCCATTCCGAGATCGCAGAGAAAGCGCGCGCCCGGCACACAACTGACGAGGCCGGACGCGCCCACGCTCCGGGTCGCCACAAGGAGCTCCAGCAGCCTCGAGCCGTACGCCGCGCCCGCCTGGCTGGACGATGTGGGGCACAACGAGGACGGCACCCTGAGCCTGCTTCTACCACCCATCCCGAACGCGAGACAGTCGCTCGAGCCGGTGTTCGACGAGGTCATGGACAGATACACCACCGCTAACCACACCCAGGTGTTCGTGTCGTTCAAGGGGGCCATCACGCGGCACTCGAAGCAGAACATGCGGGAGGCCCAGGACCGTATTGACGACCTGTACAAGCAGTACTACCAGCACATGTTGGACCTCCGGGAGGGCCTCACCGAGCAGCTCCACACTCTTAGCTCGGACGTGTTGAGGCAGGCACTCGACGCCCAGGTCGAGAGCTGCGGCGCCACTCTGGTGGCCACGTACCCGGACAAGAAGGCCCCGGACGCCGAGGACGTGCTCCGGCCCATTGTCGACAAGCTTACGGTGCAGCCGGGGATGGAAGATTTTGTCGGGCCGCGGGATTGATGATAAATGAAAAGTCGTAAAAGTACAATTTATAACTGACCGAAAGGACGTTTTTCTTGAGATGATGAAGGTCGGTATTCGCTAAGATGCTCAGTGATGGCGTGGATTATTAGGCTACTTGTCGAGAACGAAAAACTAAAAAATATCAAAAACATGTCACAGAGCAAGTATAGCAAGGAAACAGAGATGGAGGCCCGCGCCTGGATCGAAGCCCTCGTCCCCGAGGTTGCTCCCCTCGCCGATGATTTCCACGAGGCTCTCAAGGACGGCACTGTGCTTGTGAAGCTCATCAACGCCATCAGCCCCGGCGCGATCAAGCGCGTTGGTCCCGGCAAGGGTCCTTTCCCCTCGATGGAGCGCATCACGACGTTCATCAAGGCCGCGCGTGAGTATGGTGTCCCCGAGGCCGATCTCTTTGTCACTGTGGACCTCTGGGAGGGCCGCGACATGCGGCAGGTCCTTCAGGGGCTCGAGTCGCTCGGCAGGACGGCTCAGGCCGCCGGTGCTGCGGGCCCGTCGTTCGGTGTGAAGCTGGCGACCAAGTCGAAGCTCAACATCTCCGAGGCGAACAGACTGAGGGCCGCCGCCGTGCCGACCATGCGGACCGACACCGGAACGTCATTTGAGCGTGAGGTGACCCTCAAGGGCCGCATCAACAAGATCGTGTAATCTAAATACTGGAACCCTGTTTCATTTTTTGGCGGTGACCGATGTGGTGAAAGACGACTCTTATTCTCGCGCATTCTCACCCATAATGCCACGTAGACACCATCGCCTTACCTCCAGTCACCTAACACCCCGTTTCTGTATGTTTATCACATGATTCTATTCTCAGCGACGACGTCCGCGTACCACCTCGCCGTCATCTTCAACGTCCGCTTCTGTGTAGTGTAATCCACGTGCGTCAGCCCAAACCGACGCGAGTACCCGTAGTTCCATTCGAAGTTATCCATGAAGCTCCACAAGAAGTATCCAGAAACGGGCACTCCGTCGTCCATACCACGCTGGAGCTCCCTAAGATACGTCCGGAGGAACTCCCGGCGGTGGAGATCATCGACCTCCCCGTCCGCTACGGGCTCGGTGGTGTATCCGATCCCGTTCTCGGTGATCACGATGTCGCGCACGCCATAGACCTCCTGGGCTAGCTTAGGGCCCCAGTACATGACGGGGGGCGCCCACTTGACGCGGTCGGGGTCACCAGCAGGGTAGTGGACGGGGTACGGCACCTCCTCGGGCTTCCCGTCGGATCCACGGCGGATGATGGGCGCGCTATAGAGATTGATGCCGAGGAAATCCGTGGGGAGGGATATAATGTCGAAATCGCCGGGCTTGACGACGGGAGCGTCCTTGCCGCACTTCTTAAGGTACGCTGCGCTGTACCCGCCGTTGAAGATGGCGCCCAAGATGTACTCGTTCTTCTCAATGTACCACTCGCGAGCCGCAGCAATGTCTGCAGGCGTTTCAGAGAATGGGATCGGGACATACGAGTTGTCAGTCAGCCCCACGGTCGCGCCCTCCCCGCCGTGGGCCCGCACGGCCTTCACACCATAGCCGTGGCACAGGATGGCGTGGTGGAACACGTTGTTGAGTGTGAGCGCGGAAACGGTCATGTTGGGCGCCTTACCGAGGCCGGTGTATGCCTGTGTGGTGAATGATTTGATTTCGTTGACCGTGATCCAATGCTTGACGCGGGGACCGTATTCCTTGACAATAGTGTCGGCGTAGTGGCTGAACGCAGTCGGGACGACGCGATCCATGCTGGGCCACCCGCCCTTGTCGTCCAGGGCCTGGGGCAGGTCCCAGTGGAACATTGTGACCCAGGGCGTCATGCCGTGCTTCTCGAGCGCGTCGAGAACGCGATGGTAGAACGCGATGCCCTTGGGGTTGGGGGCGCCCGATGCCTCGCCGTTCGGGAAGATGCGGGTCCACGCGATGCTCATGCGCCAGTGCTTGATGCCGAGCGTCGCGGCCAGCGCGATGTCGTCCTCATACCTGTGGTAGTGATCGTCGGCGACGTCGAGCGTGTCGCCGTTGTGGCAGTGACCGGCATGTGAAAACGTGTCCCAGATGGAGGGGCCCTTCCCGTCCACGTTCCAGGCGCCCTCGATCTGCGGGGCGGCCGTCGCTACTCCCCAGATGAAGTCTTTCGGGAAGCCTCTCTCAAGGGGAGTGGGGACTGGCGGGCCGCGGCCGTGCGTCGCCGCGTACACAATGGTACCAATCAAAACGCTCACCAGAGCCATGCAGACTGCACAGAGGGTGCCAGTAACAGTCGCTGAGGCGGCCGCAGAAAGGAAGACCGTCTTTTGGTTCTCACGAAGGGCTGCCGTCATTCGCATCGCGGGGCCCTCTTCATTTTTAGCCTTGGTAGAACTTCCTTGAGTTGAAGCGGTGTCGGGCGGTATCAAACTGTCTTGCTCACTCATTTTGAAGGGTAACCAAAAATCTCCCGAGACCCGCACAGAAACCCCCGCGATTCGTCGTGTATCACCTACGTGCGAGAACGAGTCAGGCTACGTGTCGAATTTTTCATTCTTTAAATCGTTCTCCCGAAGGCCAAACTGGAAGAGAGATCACAAACAAAAAACTCCGGGCGACACTCGCTCACGTGCACGCCGGTGGGTAACAGTGCACCTAGGCATGTAAAGTTAATTCCGGAATGACAATCACCACAAACAGGCTGTAGCGCCAGGAGGCTGGGCCAAGAGTCATCAAAGCACAAAGCAATATTTGAACGCTTCGTGACTAATCACCAATCATGATCTGGCCCTGCCATAGCGACGTTCATCGTGTCTCCCGTATTTTGCGTCCCCTTCCAGCTATAAGCTGGTGCGTTCGCTTACGGGTTCGATGTATAAATCGAAGACGATTTATTAGAAATGAATCGTTCCAAGTTTTGCGGATGAATACACAATGGCGGTAAATTCAAAACCGTCTACGAGATCCAATTGAGAACGGCCACAAGGCGCTGAAGGCTGCCACTACTGTAGTTTATGAGCTACCTTTCTAAAATTTCCCTCGTCCTGACCGGACTTTATAGTGGAACGCAACGGAACCGCTCGAATCCACCCGGCCACCGCTGCCTACTCGTCATCGCTGTCGTCTATCTGCCAGGCGTCGGGGTCCGCGTCCAGCTCCATCTCCATTGTGAGAGTGTGAGTCCTCCTCAGCCCCGACGTGGGCCTGGACTGGACTCTCGGTGACGCTGTACCATCCGAGGAGGTCTCTGACGTCAGGTCTAGGGTGTCATCACTGACTGATGCCCACCGGGAGGTGTGGGCGAGGGACGCTGATCGGGACCGTGGTGTGACGAGACGCTGCATCTCCTTGACGGACTTACGGCGGAACGGGTCCGATATCGTGGACGTGTAGTCTGTGCCGGCAGCGTTAAGGATGGAGAGGCGACGGTCTGGGGCATGACGGCCGCTGTCTGCCCCTGATCGGATCGCCTCGATGTTGACAGAACCCGCCTCGGATAGGGGGATGCCGAGCTGCAGCATGGCCGCGTTGCTGGCCCTTCTGGCCTCAGCTGCCACGGATCGCGGCCCGTTCCGGCCCCGCTTCCCGCTGGCAGCACGCTGGAGCTTGGCCTGAGCTGCCTTCTGAGCCTTATCGACCTTCTCGAGGTGCCTGCATCGCTCCGTCTTGATATTGATGACGGCTTCATCGTCCATCGTCGGTGGGAGATGATCTTTGGTCGTTAAGGGCGATGCACGGCCCACAAACGCCCAGACAACCGCCAATTGGTGTTTCCGAGCGAGTTCCTTGCTCAACTTATCGACCACGAGTCGATGCTCCTGGACAGCCAGTGCTCGCTCGAGTTCATCCCGCTCGGCCCCGCTATGTTGGAACAACTCCCGTCGCTGGGCTGATACAGACATCACACGGGCCCGTAGCAGCCGACCCCGCGCCCCAGCCCGCCGCAGCCCGACCGCCGTGCGAAGGACGGCCGCTAGTCTACTAAATGACCGTGCGGCGGCTGACGTGTCTATCTCGGCCTGATGGTGACTCGCATGGCACGACGTGTACGTCTTGGCGTCGAAATCATCCCCGGGCAGGTCATTGGCGTCCTCTTGGTCGGGTAGGTCTGGGAATAGCTGCCCCATTCGGGATTCAATACGGGCCATTCGGTCCCTGTCAGCTAGGGCAGACCCCCAGACGTCTTGGTCAGCCTCGCGGAGGAGACTGTCAATGTCAGGCCCATACCGCTCCCGCGCGTCGGCTATGGTTGTGTCGTTGGCTACGTCGGTCAGCGTCCCGATTGATTCTGAGTACGTCGTCTGTCGCACCCCCCGTCCGCGTCGGGACCGCGTCTCCGCCTCACATTCGAGACGCACGGGCCAATTGTACCCCCCGGTGTGGCCCTGGGGGAATAGCTCCTCAAACACCGCCACGCTCGACGCGGGATGGATCATTTGGGCGAGACGCTGGTCGTCCTCGGTCGGCTGGCGGAGCAGGTCCTCGGGAAGGATGTTCTTCACAAGTGTTAGCGTCCGGTTGATCTGTTCGATGGTCTCAGACGCCTCCAAATGACGGTCATCGACCTTGGCGAGCGTTCGTCGCAGTTTCTGGTGCAAGTAATCGCGCCTCTGAAGATTAAGTTCTATATTATGACGTGCAATGTCGACGTCATCCTCCATGCTGGTGTACTATATCGTGGATGCCCTCTGTGGGGCGGGAGAGGTGACTGATGTTGGTCTATAAATCGACTATAAACTAGCTGGGGACTGCGGGTGGGTGCTTTATGCTGGGATGCGCTTTCAGTGCAAACCACAAGCACGCCCAATGCACCGAACAATTTAGCTATTACACAAACGCGTCAGCGTCGCCCCTCACTCTCTGGCTGAGCAGCCCCGTGCGCGGCCCCTCATCCCGGTCCGCGACGGGGTAGGCCTCAATGGCGCCTGCCCGTGGTGCGGGTTCCGTTGGGGCACCTCCCAGGTGCCGTTCGAGGTCCTCCGTGTCCGCCGCGGTGACTGTGACGACGGGTGTGGCAATGAAGGCCCGGGTCACGCCAACAGAGTCAGACCTCCAAGCAAAACGCCACTCGGCCGTCCCCGCGGCATTCAGGGTGTCGCACACGCGCTGTACAGCCGCGGTAAGGCTTGCGCGGCGATGTTGGATGCGGGTGCGGTATGCCAGGGCCGCACCGAGAGCAACAAGGTAGCCGACAGTCACACTGGCGACGACCGCGAGGATGGCCAACACACGGCCGGTGGTGGTGTCCGGTAGTGCCCACGCCACACCTATACTGGCCCCGACGAGCATGGTGATCACTGCCACGGGTGTGATGACTAGTGCCAAGGCCAGAGCCGCCCCACCGACGGAGGCGGAGTCGAGGGCCTTCACTGCGGCGGCCCACTCTGTCGGGGAGACGCACTGTGCGAGGCTTGCGGGGTATGCGGCATCCCAGGCGTGTCGCCCACGGTGGACCTCAACCCCGAGAGAGTATGAGATGGGCTGGACGGCGGGGCACTCGATGACCACGGCTACCTTCAGGGAGGAGGAGAACTGCTTCGGGTAGGCGTCCCACGGCTGTCTGTATGTCCCGTTGAACGATCTTACCCTGAGGGAAACACCCGCGTCCGAGAGGGACTCGGACGCCTCCACAGAGGCCATAGCCGCGCGGAGACGGGCAAGATAGCGCTCGTCAAGGAGATTCAACACAGGACGCATCACACCATCAAGACCGTACGCCGTGAAACCCCAGGTGGCTCCCAGAGCAATGATGGCGAAAAGAGACGGCCGCGCGATGGAGTAGATGAAGAGGAGAGCCGATGCGGACAGGCATAGCACGCTCATTCCCATGCTTAACATCTTGGTGTGGCTCTGAACGCCACATGCGGCGGAAACTATTGTTTCAAAGCATTTTTGGTCAATAATGTCGCTGTACGCAGTCGGGAAGGACGGAGTCGTCCGTGACGGAGGATATACAGGTATATGAAAGGGATTGGCTTGCTTCTCTTGCGGCACAAGCTGCTCAGGGCCGAGATCCATGAGTTTTTCTGCCATTCCTATCCATAATTAATCGAGATATATTGCCTGTCATCAGGACGTGTGATTGCCTTACGATACATTGCCATGCAATGCTTTATTCTTTCGTGGATCGATTTATAGGTGTGAGTGCCAGTGAGTGAAGACAATGCCAGCCGCTACAGCCGGAGACGGGAAGAGTGCGAAGGAGCTCAAGCGCTCCAAGAGAATTGAGAAGCGTAAGCAGTACAAACGGCGCCCGAAATCCTTTGACGAAGGCCAAGTGAAGGAAGTTCGTGATTACCTCCTTGTTTGTCAACTGCCCACACAATATTACCCAGGCCTGGTCTAAGCACGATAGGGACGCCACTGTGCCATGGAAGTTTAGCACCAAGCTGCAGCGGCGTCTCCTGGGGCTCGCTCTGACTGAGGAGCTGAGCAAGAACACGTTTGGTGTGGCCTGCCGGTACCTGCAGGGCTGCAAGGGACAGGACCGCGAGACAGCCGTTGAGGCGGCGCGTGAAGCGATCGCTACGTTTGACCAAGCACCCGATGATGCCAAGGATGACCTTCGCAAGCAGCACCGGCGGGCGACCAAACTGCTGACTGAGCTGGGTGAGTTTGAGTGAGTAATTGCGGCGGGTACGGATAAATAGCGATCATGATGGAACTGCGTACGTCTGCGATGTAGCATATAAATCGCACTGACCCGCGAACACGATTGATGGGGTTATAAAAACATAACAACAAAAACACGACCGATACTGTGTCATACTCGTGCTCGTTTCTTCGATATGAGACATTCTCACCAAATAATTTGTTTCGGATTTCGGTCTTTTGTTTTGGATCTAGTGTGTCTGGGACGTTCTATAGATGAGTGACACAAGGGGGAGGCTGTTAGCAACCTGCGTATTGCTATTATGCGGCATATCTCTTGTTTTAGGCGCGAAGAGTGACGCCTACCTGTACGATTACAGTTTGTCTTTGATTGCGGTCCTCACACAGCGTTTGACGGCATTCTTGCCCACCACAACAACACTGCCAATGTGTATGAGCCTGGGGTGATTGGTGTCTGGAACGGGGCCAACCAGAAGCTCCAGAACTTCCAACCCTGTCATAAACGACAGCCCCTGGCAACATACCATCGGCAACACAGGGTGCTGGAGCCCGGACCAGGGTGCGCCGATGGAGTGCTCGAGTACACCGCCGACCCGTTATGGCCCGGCATCCCCGGGGTCCAGCGCTGGCATCCCTTGACTCAAATGTTACAATTCTCGACAGTTCACGGTGTAGACCCTGATCGCCTCCCAGGTACACTATACCTCGAGGTGCGGTGCAGAATCACCGCCGATCCCCCGAGCGGCACACGCTGGAGGGCTCGGAACGCCGTCTTCCAGTCTGTCATTCCATCCACCGACTACACTGTCACCAATAACCCGACACCTGACCGGAAGATACGTAACGTGGTCTCCATCAAGTTCGACGCGCTGTCCCGGACCGCAGCTATGACGTATATGCCGCGCTTTGTCAAGTGGCTGAAGGCGATGAACGCCCAGCCTGCCGATGAGAGGAAATGGCGAGCATTTACCATGGGGAGCTACCACGTTCTGGGGCACAACACCCAGGTCAACGAGGTGCCGTACCTGACGGGCCAGAGCCACACCCGGCAGCCGTTCACCAACGACCACGGCTTCTTCCCCTTTGGCGACGACTACACCTGGATCTGGGATGAGTATCGCCGTGCGGGGTACAAGATTGGGTACGGCAGCCAGCACGCGATCAACATGATGGGCTACTGCCTAGGGCTGCCTGACGTCGCGGACCGCTTCGACTACCTCTTCCGCGGCCAGGATTGCTACATGAAGACGTGTGCCAACTTCAACATCCTTAACGTGGACCCTAGCACCCCGTTATGCTCAGGGAACGTGCCCATAGGCGTCGAGTTCATCAGATACATCGCTGACGCGGTCAAGGACGCGACCGCAGCCGGGGCGGGGGTGGCGTTCTTCACCGACTTCCTCGAGACCCATAACTGCAACAGTCCGATGACCGCCGCCCACGTGGAGGATGCCGCACTCGAGGCCGTCGCCCAACTGATGGAGGCGCGCGACGACACGCTGCTCGTGGTGTATGGGGATCACGGACAGCACTATGGGAAGTTGTACAACACACCTTGGGGTCGGGTCGACCACCGACTCCCCCTACTCCAGGTCCTCGCACCGCAATGGTGGCTGGACGAACACCCGGACACGGAGGCGGCGCTCGATGCCAACCAGCATGAGATCGTGACCATGTACGACCTGCACGCCACCCTCCGCCACCTGCTGACCCACCCCACATCGTTCAGTGAGGTGGGGCCGGGGATCATCGAGACTATGGATAACCCGCACGCCAGGTCACTACTGGACCCGGTGCGGACCCACCCCGACGCCTACCGCACGTGTGGGGAGGCGGGCCTCGACCACGCGTCGTGCGTCCTCAGCCCTGGGTCCATGAAGGTGATTCTGACGCCACCGGCCATCATGGTTGATATCATAGAGGCCGTCGTGGACCACGTCAACGGGCATACGGCCAGCCATCGGTCCCCTGCCGACCGCCCTGGTGATGGTTGTTTAGAGGTGTTTATAGAAGGTGACATCATCAGTGGCTTCATCAACGGTATGGTCCGGGCGGGCGCGACGGGGGACATATACGACGTCAACGTCCGGATCCAGCCGTACGCCTGCACGTTTGGCGCGGTTGTTGAGGTTGCCCATGATGGCCTGATCACCGTCCACAGTGTGGCCCACACGTCGCCGTACGCCAAGTTTGAGACGTGCTTCGCCAAGGCTGAGGGCGTGCCGTCGGGTATGTGTCTGTGTCAGTTCCCTGGGGGTCCGGTGCCGGCGAGTAAACAAGACAAGTAGGTAAACTCTGGGTTGTCTCTATTTATCCGCCAAGGCTATTCAAATTGGGAACAACCAGTGCCTGCTTGGCAATAACTGCGCTAATTGGGCGCGATCGCTCAGTCGAGGGCCCTCAGGAATTGGTTTATATCGTCACAGGAAACTCAAAGAAAGAGCTCCAATGGCGGATAGCCAACCCCTCATCTTCTACCTGAACGGTAAAAAGACTGTTCTCGTGGATTTCGACCCTCTCCAACCGCTTGCGGAGTACCTTACCGCTCACAGACACCGTGGAACAAAGATTGCCTGTGCTGAGGGTGGCTGTGGTGCCTGCACAGTGATGATCAGTCATTGGGACCACGCCAAACAGAAGGTGGAGCACCGTGCGGTCGTCTCGTGCCTTCTCCCCCTGATTTACGTTGACAACATGCTCGTAACGACCATTGAGGGTCTCGAGCAGGCCGATGGCTCGCTGCACCCCGTCCAGCAGCGCATCTCCGAGTACCACGGCACCCAGTGCGGTATGTGACGCCCTTTTTTCTTACCCAGGCTACTGCACGCCCGGCATCGTGATGGCCATGTTCGCGTTCCTCCTCAACAACCCCGGCATGAAGGCCGCAGAGATCGAGCACTGCTTCGACTGCAACCTGTGTCGGTGCACGGGCTACTTCCCCATCCTCGCCGCGGCCAAGTCCTTCGCCCCGGACTATGAGGACTGCTTTACCGCGGACAGGCCCGTGTCCAAGGTGCACGCACACCTCACATCCGGCCCTGTCGACCTTAAGCTACCCTTCCCCGCCCACCTCAAGGCCCGGCGGCTCGAGACGACCGTGTTCCGGACCCGCCTGCTGACCGTGCACCGCCCCATCTGTCTTGCCGACGTCCCGGTGGCTGACAACGTCCGGTACTTCAGCGGGGCCACCGAGGTCAGCCTCGACCGCCGCAAGACCATCCCGACGGCGCCCGAGACCTTCGTGTTCCTCGCGGCCGTCGCTGAGCTCGACACCATCACCGCCACCCCGACCGACCTGACCATCGGCGGCGGGGTGACCTTGTCGGACGTCGCCCGCTGGGTCGACACCCACCCCACAACCCACCAGGCCGTCACCGCCCTCCGGAGCCAGCTGCGGTACTTCGCGTCGGCCCAGGTGCGGTCCGTCGCCACCCTCGCCGGCAACATGGCCAACGCCAGCCCCATCTCGGATGTCGTGCCGGTGATGATGGCGTCGCGCGCCGTCGTGACCATCCGCCACCCCGCAGGCCGCACCCGCACCGTTCCCGCGACCGAGTTCGTCACCGGGTATCGCCGCACGGTGCTTGAGGCCGGCGAGCTCATCGAGAAGGTCACCATTCCGCTCGATGGCCGGCAGGTGGGGGCCTTCAAGCTCTCGCGCCGCAAGGAGGACGACATCGCCTCCGTTAACGCGGGCATCTCGTTCGGGTTCGACGCCGGCGTCATCACGAGCCCCGTCATCGCGCTGGGCGGGCTCGCTGCGTCCACACGCCGCGCCCCCCGCACCGAGGCCCTCCTCGACGGCAAGACCCTCACCCGTGACCTCGCCATGGCCGCGGCAGCTGCCCTGGCCGATGAGGTCCAGCTCGACGCGGGTGCCCCGGGTGGCATGGTTGGGTACCGTCCAGTGGCGGCGGGCGGGCTGCTCTTCAGGCATCTGGCCGCCGTCGCCAAGACTGCCCCCGAGCCCGCCGACTTCGGGTTCACCGAGGCCGACCTCGAGGCGGCTGCCGGTCTGCCTCCCCGGACGGATGCGACGTACGTCTACCACGACGTCGATGAGGCCGACCACGCGGAGCCCGGGGTCACCCCTGGGTCGACCCACACGTCCCAGCGGCACCTGTCGTCCGTCCCCCAGGTCAAGGGCACCGCGGACTACGTGTCAACGATGGCCGTCCCCGAGGACGTCGTCGAGGTCGCCCTGGTCACATCGACCCGACCCCACGCCACCGTCACCGCCATCGACACGGCTCCCGCGCTTGACATACCGGGCGTCGTCGCGGTGCTGACGGCCGCCGACCTGCCCGCGGCCAAGGTCATCGGGTTGGCCATGAAGGACGAGACCCTACTGGTCGGTGTGGGCGACACGGCTCGCTACATCGGCCACCCGATCGCCGTGGTGGCGGCCGAGTCCATGGATATCGCCCGTCGTGCCGTACAGGCCGTGCGGGTGACGTACGACGACCTTCCCCACATCCTGACCATCGCCGAGGCCCGTGCCGCCGAATCGTACACCATCCCCCCCAAGTGTCTCGACAGAGGCGACGTGGCCGCCGCCCTGGCCGCCGCCCACACCGTCACTGAAGGCACCATCGAGCTGGGCGGCCAGGAGCACTTCTACCTCGAGCCCCAGGCAGCAGTAGTGACCCCCATCGACGGCCGCGAGTTCGTGGCGCACGTCACCACCCAGAACCCCAACGCCATCCACGAGAGCCTTGCCGCAGTGCTGGGCGTCCGCCAGAGTGACATCACCGTCCGCATCCGCCGTTTGGGGGGTGCGTTCGGCGGCAAGGAGTCCAACCTTCTGTACCCGGACGTCGCCGGGCTCGTCGCCCAGGCCACGGGCCGCACCGCCCGCATCGTGCTGGATAGGGACGTGGATATGGCGACCACCGGCAAGCGGCACCCCATGACGTGTGACTACCGCATCGGGTGTGACGCGTCGGGGGCCATCGTCGGGCTCGACATCGCCATGTTCGTCAACGGCGGGTTCAGCCTGGACCTGTCCGGCAGCGTGATCGAGCGCGCCTGCCTGCACGCGGACGGGGCCTATCGTATCCCGAACATGAGGGTCCGGGGCCACGTGTGTCGCACAAACCTGCCGTCCAACACGGCGTTCCGCGGCTTCGGCGCCCCCCAGGCCATATATTGCGTCGAGCAGATCGTCGAGAGTCTCGCCCGTCAGCACGGCGCCGACCCACTGGCCATGCGCCGCGCCAACTTCTACCAGGACGGCGACGACACGCACTTTGCCCAGCCCCTTGGCCCTGTGCACGTCACGCGCGTGTGGGACACGCTGCTGGAGTCGTCCAAGTACGCTACCCGGCGCCAGGAGATCGACCTTTGGAACGCCACCCACCGCACTGTCAAGAAGGGCCTGGCCATCACCCCCGTCAAGTTCGGCGTGTCGTTCACCCAGTCCTACCTGAACCAGGCCGCTGCCCTTGTCCACGTGTACAAGGACGGCACCGTCCTCGTGGCGCACGGCGGCATCGAGATGGGCCAGGGCGTCCACACCAAGTGCGCCCAGATCGCCGCCGACGCGCTCGGCGTGCCCCTCAGCAGCGTCCACATCCAGGAGACCGCCACCGACAAGACGGCCAACGTCGCCCCCACCAGCGCCAGCACGGGCTCCGACCTCAACGGCATGGCCGTCCTGAACGCGGCCACACAGATCGCGGACCGCCTGGCCCCCTACCGCGCCCGCTTCCCCGACGCGGCCTTCCGGGAGCTGTGCGTCAAGGCGTGGTTCGATCGGGTCGACCTGTCGGCCCACGGCTTCTACAAGACGCCCATAAAGGGCTTCGACTTCGTGACCCAGACGGGTGAGGCCTTCGCGTACTTCACGTACGGCGGAGCGGTGGCTGAGGTCGAGCTCGACACCCTCACCGGCGAGCACCGCGTGATCCGGGCCGACGTCCTGTTCGACATCGGCCGGTCGATCAACCCCGCGATCGACGTCGGCCAGGTCGAGGGTGCCTTCGTGCAGGCGGCCGGGTGGCTCACGACGGAGGACTTCATCGTGCTCAGCAACGGGGCGGCGCTGTCCCGCGGCCCGGGGACCTACAAGGTGCCTGGGTTCGGGGATGTACCCGAGGACTTCAGACTGTCATTCCTCCGTAATAGCGACAACCCGCGCGCCGTCAGGTCCTCCAAGGGCCTGGGCGAGCCGCCATTCTGCCTCGGGCAGGTCATCGTGTTCGCGTTGCAGGACGCGGTGGCGTCGACCCGGCCCGATGGCTGGACCATGTTGCGGGCCCCGGCCACCATCGAGACGCTGCGGATGGCCGTCCCCGATGAGGTGCGGGAGAAGTGTGAGGAGGCCATGGGGGTGAAGGGCGAGAGCGGGTGGAGGCTGCCCGTCATGTAAACGGT
>PPCM01001048.1_pt1 | contig 14846 bp, 12 predicted proteins | sample 1555541 | NCBI WGS metagenome assembly PPCM01 (sample SAMN05284479, study PRJNA326546) | Marine sediment metagenome, whole genome shotgun sequencing project. | isolation source: marine sediment | place: Germany: Wadden Sea | collected 2012-09-05 | reverse complement strand
GTCTGGGGAAGGGGAGAGAAAACTTTGGGCGTTAGCAAAGTTCTCTCTCCCCTTCCCCAGCCGCCGGAGGCAAATAAATTACTTTTTACGTTTATCGCTTTCCCTGATGGGCAGGGGTACAATCAGCGAGCCGGATTTTTCATCCCTTTTTTCTTCTTCGGGGATGGGCATGCCGATGAGACCGCCGGGGTACAAGGTTTTTGCTCCGCCCTGTGCGGAAAGCAGGATCTGTCCCTGTGCGGCACAACCGTACTGGCCGAAACCGCCTTCGTCGAGCCTGAAAGATTCCGATACTGCGCGGATGAGCATTTCGCCTTCGCGGGCAGTTTCAACTTCTTCCTTGCGCAGTCCTACGTAGAGGAAGCTCAGGCTGACGTTATTTTTTTCAAGACGACATTGGGCTGAGAGTTTTTGCAACCATGCGGGGGCGTGGTCGGAATCAAAATTGAAGTGACACCATGCTTTGCCCTTCTCTCCATTCATGGGGCATTCTTCAGTGTGGGTGCAGGGTCCGAGAACGGGGAATCCGGCATCCACGAATTCCTGGCGGATAACGGATAGTACGCGACCGGAGCGGCGGATACCCGGCTCGATGATCAGCATGCGTCCTTCGGGAGCCAGTTTGTGAACCATGGACAGACAGAACTTTTCTGCCCAGACAGGAAGCGGGATTCGTGTTCCGGCGGAAGCCTCGTTGACCATGTTTGCGGTGACCAGCAGATGTGCTTTTTCGCGTAGTTTGGAGGTGGACCCGCCTTTGACATTGACCATACGCCACGGGGAATTCTCCCCTGCCAGTGCAGTGAAGAGTTTAGCTCCTTCACGCATGGGTTTGGGGGTGCGGTCAACGTTGATGAAGGTCAGCTTCTTTTCGCGCAGATCCGGTCTTGCAATCCAGAGGGCCTGAGCCACGGTGAGCGGTCCGGCGCCGAGGTCTACCACAATGCCGTTATCGGGCAGCTTGATATCCAGTCCCTGAAAGAGGCGGGCCAGACGGTAGAGATTCCAAGGCAGGAAGTAACGCAGATATGCGTTCAGGCTGCGCGGATCGCCCATGTAGTCGTTGGACAGGCTGGAACGCTCCCCGGTAAGATCGCGGGAAAGGTCCCGGATAGCGTAGGGCAGTTCATTGCTGTGCTTGCTCTTCAACGGCACGGTTTTCTGTAAAATTTTTATGTAGTTATCCAAAATTTTGGATACATCATTGGTCGGTAGAGGGAAAAGTGAACTTACTTTAATAGACATATTTGAAAATCATCCTCTCAAGGTACTTCGTGCCGAAATCATCGCTTCCGGCCAGTTCCAGAACTCTGGATAGTCCGGGCAGCTTGGCAGCGAATTCCCTTGCTTCTTGATTGTGTGTTAAAATTTTTGCTCCCTCAAGGGAGGTGTTGCCTGCTGCGCGGGTTATTGCTGCGCTTCCGGCTGGGATGAATCCGGTTGTGACCAGATCATTTATATTTACGTGTTGACCCATGGCCCCGCCGAGGATCAATTCTTTGAGATCTGATGGTGCCAGCCCTGCTTCATTCAATAGGGCGGACATGGCGAGGTTGAAGGCTGCTTTTACTTTTAAGATTTCTTCCACATCCGGTGCCGGAAGGGTCAATCCTTCGTGCCCCAGATCAAGGACCGGAGTCCCGTTTATTTCAGTAAGTCTGTTTGCCAGCTTGGCGGCAAAGGGAGTGCTGCCGGATGAAAAAAGACCTTCACTGGTCAGCACGCCGGACTTGAGCAGTATGGCGCAAAGTGACAGGTAGCCTGTTCCGGTTATGCCCGGTTTTGGGTTCTGTTCCACTTCTTTCGCTTTGATCACTGACGGTGAAAGACCTAGTGGAGTCAGTGTGAAAGCGGATACCGCGCCCGGTCCTGCTGTGCGTCCGTTGCTCATGCCGACACCTTCAAGGGCCGGGCCCATGGGCACGGACGAGACAATATATTCGTTCTCTGAAAGACAGAGTACAAATTCTCCGTTTGTTCCGAGATCGGCGAAGAGATAAGGCGGTTGAATTTTAGTTTTGGCAAAATTCAGGGCCACAATCCCGGAGGTTATATCTGCACCAACAAACGGAGCCAGATGTGGCGGGATGTACGCTTCAGGCAGGGTTGCGTCAAGACTTACTTTTTTTCCTCCCTTGTCCGGCAGGGAATAAGGGGCGCGGCTGAGTCCCTGCACGTCGTCCTGAGCGAGGATGCTGGTCATGGACGGGTTACCTGAAATGACCATCTCTCTAACCTGAGCGGTATCGGAGATAATTGCTTTCAGCCGATCGGTAACCAGTTCGGATAAAATTTTGCACTGCTCTGGTTTTGCCGCGAAGGCAAGCCGGGACATAACCTCACTGCCCAGTCCGATTTGGGGATTTAATTCCTGTCCTGATTTTACAGTCTCGCCATCCAGAGTGAAAGCCCAGTGCAGACCTGTGGTTCCGAGGTCCACGGCAAGTGCCAGATTTTCCGGCAGTTCTTTGGAGAACTTCTCCGCAACCCTCGGGACAACCCGTTCCGGTTTCGGCAGGTGGATGGAAGCTTCTACTGTCTGGTGCAGACAGGAAAGCCGCCAGCCGGATTCGATTTCAGTGGCTGTAAATTTTTGCAACTCTTCCTTTCGTGGTTCCGGCGGGCTGGATTCAAAGCGAACTTTGCACAGGCCGCAACGTCCCATGCCGGAACAGAGTGGTACTCCTTGGAAAGCTCCGTTCAGGAAGAGGGTTTGGGCGATGTTAAGCCCGGCTGCTGGCACTAGTTCCATGACTTCTCCGTCATGTCTATGCACTATGAGTTTTTTAGTCATTGTTGTTAAGTCGCTTAAAAAATTAACCGCACCAACATAATGTATATGCGGTGCGGAGTTCAATCAAGCAGCAAATTTTTAAGTTTACATCAGGTGTCGAGCTGGTCGATGGCTTTTTTTAATTTATCCATCCAGCGCTGGGCGAATATATCGAATTCTCCGATTCCCTTTGCTACCGGAACTGCTTCAATGCCCCGGGATGCAACAATATTTTTCCATGAGTCTTCATGGTCGCCGGCCATATCTTTTTTAACATGGTTCCCGGCTCCGAAAAGCAGGGGCAGCAGGTATGCCTTTTTCAGCCCGGATTCTTTGATCCTGTCGCTGATTTTTTCAATGCCGTCTTCGGAGTTAAGTTTACCGAGGTAGGCATTGTTGTCTTTGGCTTCAAGTACTTCTTTGAACTTGTCGTAAAGAGAATTGCCGCTGTTGGAATATTTGGAGCCGTGGGCAACCAGAATCAGGGCTTCTGTTTGCGGATCACGTTCTTCAAGCAGATTCAGTATGAGGCTGGAAATTTCGTCTATTTCTTTATCATTGGTCAGAAGCGGCTCACCAATAATTGCTTTTTCAAATTTTATTTCGCCTTTTTCCACCCGTTCTAGGAGTCTACTGGTGTTGGTGTATTCCGTGCCGGGAATTACATGCAGGGACTGAACAACTACATGGGTAAAGCCGTCTTCAGAAAGATTTTCAAGATTCTGTTTCACTGTGGGCAGTGTCTGCCCCTGTTCACGAAGTTTTTTGAGAACATGGCCGGAAGTAAAAGCGCTGAATATCGGAATGTCGGGATAGGTTTCTTTCGTCAGTTTTAAAATATTGCCCAGTGCCGAACTTGCGGCTCTGTTCTTTGATCCGTGTGCTGCAAATAGGATTGCTTTTTTCATCTACTGTTTTCCTGCGCTGATAGTTATTTCCTTGAACACGCATGCATAGCAGACAAATTCGGTAGAGAAAAGTTTTTCCTGCCAGCCGGAAAATTATGACTATACCGGGCCTGGACGACTACTAAGCCGGATCGTCCATGTGCGAAGCTATCAGGGTTTCCGTGTCAATAACAAGAGCATCGTGTTCGCCCATCATACCGAAGCCGAGGATCGGCAGTTTGTAGATGGTATTCACCGGCAGTGTGAAGCCGGTTACCACGGCTTTTTGCTGACGCAAAACCTCATCAACGAGAATTGCAGCTATAGTGTCCCCCAGTTTTACAAGAATGACTTTAGGGATGACGTCTTCTGCCGGTTCCGGAAGATCAAATATCTTATACATACGGATCAGAGGACGGACTTTGCCCCTGACGGAAACAGTCTCCCGGCCATCGGGCAGATCGGTGAATTCTTTTTCAACAGGTTCGTATACTTCGAGAACCTCCCGGCTGGGGAAGATGAAAGTTTCCGGACCGACAGTGGTAACCAGAGCATCGACGATCCCTTCATTCACTGAACGGCTCAGCGGAATGGCAATGGTGAAGGTGGAGCCTTCACCAAGTTCACTGCGAATGGAAACTTTGCCGTCCAATGTGTTCTGGATGGAGCTGACTACCGCGTCCATTCCTACGCCGCGTCCTGAAATATCTGTTACCGCACTGGCAGTGGAGAAGCCGGATTGAAGGATGAATTCGTAAATTTCTTCTTTGCTGTACTCTGTATCCGGGCTGGCTATGCCACGTTCAAGTGCCTTGTTGAGCAGAATGTCAGCATCAAGGCCCTTGCCGTCATCGGTGATTTCTATGTAGGCGAATTCTCCTTTGCGGAAGGCGCTCAGCTGAACATTACCTACCTCATCCTTGCCGCACATCTGGCGGTCTTCAGCAGATTCAATGCCATGGTCAAGAGCATTACGCAGCAGGTGTACCAATGGCTCATTCAGGCATTCAACAATGGTTTTATCGAGGGCCAGTTCTTCGCCGTGAATGGTGAATTTGATGCGTTTATCAAGCTTTTGCGATGTCGATTTAACCAGTCTGTGCATAGGCATGAATATCTGCTTCAGCGGTACAAGCCTGATTTCATCCACTTCTGATTGCAGGTTGCGGATTACTTTATCCAGTTCTGACAGACTGGAAGAAATTTTGGAAATATTGTCAGTTTTGGTCTGGGCGATAACCGCATAGGTGACCATGAGTTTACCGACCAGCTCAATGAGGGAGTCCAGTTGCTGAGTTGATACGCGGATGGAAGATATTGCCTGCGCGTCTTTCTTTTTTGCCGGAGCAGGCTGCTTGCTGACTTTTTCTTCAGCCGAAACCTGTTTAGCGGCAGGGCTTATTTCATGCTCCGGTGCTTCTTCCAGATTCTGATGTTTATTTTCAGATATTGCCGGATCTTCTTTGGCGGTTCGGCTTGTTGCAGACTCATCTAATTTTTCCCAGCCGTCGCTTGGATCAGGACTTTCCCCGGTCATAGCCAGCATTTCAGCCATCATTTCCTGTTCGTACTGGTCAGGTTCTATGGTTGCGCCGGAAATCTGATCTTGAGCAGAGTCTGTTTCTGCACGGGATTCAGCTGCAACGCCGCCTTTATCCAGCAGGCCGCCGATGCAATAAAAAAATTTTTTCTGGGCTTCGGCAATATCCAGCAGGGAAGTGGTCAGCTCCGGAGTAACGGGCGTAATCCCATCGCTTAGCATATCCATTAGAGCGATGATCTGGGCAGATCTCATCTGCGCATTATCAAGCCCCATGGCTTTCAGGATTTCATTGATGTCACCGGAACCCTGCTCAAGTGCGATGATTGATTCTTGAAGCTGGCCTATGCAGCTGGAAATACTATCCTTCATTATCCTCAAACTCCGGTGTTGTTCAAGAAGTCTTCCCTGTTCTTAACGACAGGAAAGTAGCGCTGGAAACCCCAGGAATAGAACGTTCCCGAGCAATGGCTGTTCATCCCGGTCATGCATATTTCGCAGGAATCGGTATAAGATGCGACCAGTTCAAAAAATGCCGAGCCGACTGAAACTGCTGCTTCAAAATCAAAAAGAACTTTGTTGCTTGCGCTTATTGCTTGCAGACTTTCTTCAACCATTTTCAATTGTTCAGAGCTGTATATCCGGCTGACTTTGATCGTGAATATCTGGGCATCAGGAAAATTTTCGATTTCAATGGGATTGATCCCGGACTCGTCTGCGGCTCCGCTTTGCTGTCCGTCGCCGGAAAGTCTTGCTTCGATGTCGTCTGTAAGGCTTTTGTCGTAGCTGCCGGATTCCCGTAATTGCTCGATGAGCATGAAGATGGAGTTAACGGATTCAATGGCAAGTGCGATCTGCATAAGATCGTGCTCTACTTCTCCTGCCTGCATTTTTTTCAGGTAATCTTCTACCTTATGAGTAAAAGAGGAGGCGGGTTCAAAACCGGACATGAATCCGGTTACGCCCTTGATGGTGTGCAGGGGACGTGAAAGCACTTCGATTCCTTCTCCGATGCGCTGTTCATCAAGAAGGTCGATCCCTTCAAGTACTTGCGGATAGTACTTGTCATTTACTTCGGAAAAAAATTCTTCAACAAGGGAATCGTCTTCACTCATTACCGATGCTCCATAATCCGAAAAAAAATTATTTGTTCATCAGCCCGATTTTTTCGAGCTCTGCGTAAAGTTTTTCTCTTGCCACCGGCTTAACGATAAAACCGGAAGCTTCTACGTCGTGAAAAGACCGGATTACTGTTTTCGGGTCGTCAAGAGCGGTGGTCATAATTACCTTGCAGTGCTCATCCCCGCTTTTCTCTTTTTCAAAGGCCCTTATTTCTTCGAGCGCGGAAAGCCCGTCCTGCTCTGGCATCATGATGTCCATGAGTATCAGTTTATAAGGATTGCCTTCTTCATGGGCCAGTTTGAAAGCTTCAACAGCTTCTTTTCCGTTAACAGCTACATCAATTACGAAAAGTGGGGCAAGGAAAGTTGACAGTAGTTTTCGGCCAACAAATTCATCCTCTGCAATCAGCGCGCGCATTCAGTCCTCCATGGAAAAATATCACCTGAATTAATTACATATCATCTTTTTGAAATCAATAAAACGCCCTTATTTATATTAGTAATTAATTGAATGAAAAAGTGTGTTCCCAACTACTCTTGCAAACTTGGCAAAGGTTGGGTACGCAGTACGCCATGGAAAGACAGAGAACACCACAAAGAGAGGCTAGGGTCAGGGAAGTGCTGGCAAAGCGCCAGAAAGATTTCACCCTTATCATCGATAATGTCTGGGATCCGCATAATGTGTCAGCTATTCTTAGAAGCTGTGACGCTTTCGGAATCTACGGCATTCATCTTTATTATACCGTTTCACAGTGGCCGGAGCTGGCAAAGAAATCTTCCGCTTCCGGTAAAAAATGGGTGGAACGCACGAAACACACTGACCCTGTAAAAATGGTCAGCGGATTGCGCGAGAAGGGGTATCAGGTTGTGCGGACCGGTTTTTCCGAAACAGCAAAACCACTTATGGATTTCGATTTCAGTACACCTTCAGCGGTAATCCTCAGCAATGAACATAGCGGAACCGCACCTGAGCTGGCTGAACTGGTCCCTGATGAAGTGTATATTCCAATGCAGGGCATGATTCAGAGCTTCAACGTTTCTGTCGCAGCGGCCTTGATTCTTTATCACGGATTTTCTCAGCGTTTTGCCAAGGGGATGTACGATAATCCTTCTTTTTCTCCGGAAGAGATGGAGAAGCTTACAGCCGAGTGGCTCGCCAGATAACTTATAAAGCACCATCTGCTTCGTCGCTGCAAAAAAGCCAGAAACTCACGTATGTCTGGATACGCTTCGTTCCTGCCTTTTTTTTGCTCCTTGCATCTGGCACTTTCTAAGCTATCTGAACATACTATGAAGCACCATCTGCTTCGTCGCTGCAAAAAAACAGAAATTCACGTATGTCTGGATACGCTTCGTTCCTGCCTTTTTTTTGCTCCTTGCATCTGGCACTTTCTAAGCTATCTGAACATATTATAAAGCACCATCTGCTTCGTCGCTGAGCATCTTATAGCTTTTCAGACATTTCATTCCATTTGGAATAGGTGTCTTTCCATAGCAGGGTAAGGTCCTGAGCGAACAGCTTGTTCAGGTCCTGCTCGCTGTATTTGCTTTCCAGCTTTATCTTGTTGCCGAAGACTTGCGCCATGGAACGGACATTCGTGGCTTTGGCGAGGCTGGAGTGCTGGATATGGCCGATGCGCATCTGCCCGGCGTAAATATGTTCAAATCCGCCCAGAGCTGCCCGCAGGTCCCTTTCCAGATCATCGAACTGGGTTGGGTTGAAGCGCACGTCAAAATCACCGCACTGGTGAATGGCTTCCATGTTCAGCATGTGGCAGCAGCCGGAAACATGAATGGCAGGGCGGGTATATGAGAACTGTCCGTAATCAAATGCGTTGCGGCAACTGTCAAAAACTCTGACCTGTTCAGTCAGGCCTTCTATCTGTGAGGCTCCGTTTCCGGGAGGAAACAGATGATAGTCCGCAGACTGCAGCGAACGCGGGGTTCCGGTTGAGGTTATGCGGCATCCTACCGCTCCCGGATTGCCGTAGTGTTTAGCAGTAGCCAGCAGTTCTTCCAGCCAGTTATTTTCCAGTTCCACATCATCATCCAGAAATACGGCCCAGCGGGATTTACGTACTTCCGGTTCCGCCAACAGCCAGTTCCTTGCTACCGGTGCACCCACATTAACGGGAAGTTGTATGCCTTTGTAGTGTCCTTCTTTAAATAGAGCATGAGAGTCGCGGACAACCTGTCCCGTGCTGTCGTCTGATCCATTGTTCAGGGCAAAAATCCGTGCATTTCCAATATTAGATTCGGATACATTTTTGAGAGTGTTCTCTATTAATTGCCCATTGTTCCATGAGTAAAGCAGAACGGCTACTTCGCCTGAGCGGTCTAGAGCATGTGCGGTATTGATGGGTTTTAGCAGACCGTGCAGCTTTTGACCCCAGTTCAGGTTCCAGATGTTATTTTTCCATAGTTCTGCCAGAATTTCCCGGCCTTCTGCGGTTTTTCCGGCCCGCAGTAATAGTTCTGAATGAATGTAATCCATCCATAAAGACCAGATGTCGTGATCCAGATCTTTTAGTGCGACAAGTGCTTCATCAACAGGGCAGTATAAAAAATTAAACTGAGATTTAAGTCTTTGTTTAAGTTGAATTAAATCTTCATCCCACTGCACCAGGTCAAGTGCGTTTTCCGCGAGTTCGGCATTTCCGAGGCGCAGGAGTGTGTCCCACGAATGGGCGAGCCAGACCAGACCGTCCTTTCCTCGCAGCAGGGGGAATAGATGGCGGATAACCAGAGCCTGATCTCCGGCATTGAGCAGGTTCGCAAGGTCTTCTGTAGGAATTTCAGGTCGCAGTGCTTCGATTAAATGATTTAGAAATCTACATGTCTGCTCTGTTAATAAGGAATGGTTAAATTTTTGGCATCGTTTTGCAGCTGAAAGGTTAAGCGGATTTTGCTGCCATGTGAGCATGGAGAGTGCTGTGCCTGCTTCAGTAAATAAACCGGATGAACCCGAAAGATGTTCAAAAGTATTTATCAGGCCGCTCTGGTGGGAAAGTTCTTCGGTTCCCAGAACCCATAGAGGGATGGAATCTTTTGTAGCGCAGAGAAATGAATCTATTTTTTGTTTACTGAATTTGTTTGTAGTTGCAACCATCTATTATCTCCATATGTTCAGATGCTGATTGCATTTTATTATGTCAAAGCGCAGACAAAGTCATGCTGCTTCTGGGGGGATGTTTGTAGTTTCTAAATAATGGTATTCGCGACATCGCAAAAGATGCTGGACATGATGCGGAAAGCTGGTATTAATAGTCGCTCTGTATGCCGTATTGTATTTGGAGTGTAAAGAATGAGTGAGCAGGAAGCTGTAAATATCATCAGGACCGGAGGGGTCTTGGTTTATCCCACGGAAACCCTTTTTGCCGTCGGTGCTGATGCAATGGATGAAAGGGCAGCTAACCGGGTTGCGCGTATTAAAGGCCGTCCGGTGTCCAAACCTTTACCGCTGATCATCGGCAGCATTGAACAGCTTGATCTGGTTACGGAGACTGTTTCACCCGAACTTCTTTCACTCACCGGCCATTTTTGGCCCGGACCGCTTTCTATACTTGTTAAAGCGCGTGAAGAGCTTCCTTATGCAGTCAAGGATTCCCGGGGATACACTTCCGTCCGTTGGACGGAGCATCCATTGGCTGCATCACTTTGTCTGAAAGCTCATGCCCCGCTGATTGCGACCAGTGCGAATTTGAGCGGCAAACCGGCTACCGGAGTAGCCGAAGAGCTGGATGAGGAATTGATCATGGCAGTAGAGGGTGTTTTCGACGCACAACCCGGACCCAAAGGTGGTGATCCTTCAACTGTCGTGGAGCCTTTGCCGGGAAATAAAATCAAGATTTACCGTGATGGAGTTGTTTCAAGGGCAGCTCTTGTCAGTGCCGGATTTGAAGTGGTCGATTAGATCCTTTAAATATAAATATTTCTAAGACCTGCTCTTGTAATGGGAGCAGGTCTTTTTTTTGGGGCTTGGGTTGGTAAAAAATATTTTACCCAAAATCTTTAGTTTAAGCCTTATCTCTAGATGCGGTAAAATTTATTGTACTGTTTTGCAGGTTTAGTGGTTCGACTATTTTTTGTTGAAAATCCTCTTATACCAATGAGTTGCGGATGTTTTGGTCTGTGTTTTGAACTTTGGCACGACGGTTGCTATATAGATACTACCTTCAAACTTTTGCTGATAAAAATGCTGAAACGGGCCTCGTCGGGATAACCGACGGGGCCTTTTTCATTTCTGGGTCCGAATTACTAGTGGCCTACGCTCCTGGCAGGCATACTTATACTCGTCTAAGGTTTCTGATTTACGGGAAAAATATCTAATGTGGACTGACCTGATTGTGCGGTTAAATATTTTGAACCGGATTATGGCATCTGTGTGGACTTTTAGAAAAAGGTCCGTATTTCCTTGTAATGAAATTTCATTCGCGTTATTTATAGGAACTGATTATCAGTTGTTACGGATGTATAAAGATTATTGTATTTTCTAATTGCAAAGAAAGGCTGCTGCAAATGCTCGGTTCAAAACCTTGTCCTCATTGCGGAGGGGATGTTGTCCATTACCGCAATCCCGTCCCTACTGTTGATATTATCATCTATGACCCTGTTCATGGTGTAGTTCTTATTGAGCGCAATAATCCTCCCCTCGGCTGGGCCTTACCCGGAGGTTTTGTGGATTATGGGGAAACCCTTGAGCACGCTGCTGTGCGCGAGGCAAAGGAAGAGACCGGTCTTGAAGTTGTCTTGACCGGACTTGTCGGGGTTTATTCCATGCCTACGCGTGACGACCGTCAGCATACCATCAGCATTACTTATAGCGCGGTGGCCCATAATGTGGACGCCCTGCAGGCCGGTGACGATGCCGGGGGGGCGCGTTTTTTCAACTTAGACGACCTCCCTGATCTGGTATTTGATCACCGAGAGATTCTTGGTGATTTTTCTTCAAAGATTATCCGGCTGCATGAACATGCGGCAGTCGGTGCTGACAGTTAACAAGCTGCTAACTAGAATGGAGCCCTGCCAGTGCATGATGTTCTTTATGTAACTTCGGAGATGTATCCTTTTTCCAAAACGGGTGGCCTCGGTGATGTCATGGGTGCTTTGCCTCCGGCTATACATGCTAAGGGAGTGCGCACAGCCGTCATCACTCCCTTTTATGGACGCATGAACCTTACCGGACATAAGTTGCGGCTGGTTTATTCCGATCTGCATGTAGGTTATCCGTGGCCCGATACAACCGCAGAAATTTACCAGACTGATTATGATGGAATCTCAGTCTATTTTGTGTCCCGTGGTGAATATTTTGACCGTCGCCATTACTACAATACCCATAACGGTGATTATTTTGATAATTGTGAGCGGTTTATTTTTTTCTGTAAGGCCGTTCTCAAGTGGGCTCGTCTGCTTCCCAGTGCTCCTTCGGTGATTCATTCCCATGACTGGCAGTCTGCTTTGGTCCCGCCGTACCTGTATTTCGACCGGCAAGAGGATTCTTTCTGGCGAAAGACCAGAACGGTGACCACCATCCATAACCTGGCCTTTCAGGGCCGGTTTTCGGAAAGGCTGTTTCATGAATCCGGTCTGCCTGTGGAAGCTTGGTCCATGCACGGGGCCGAGTATTACGGTGACTTGAACATGCTCAAAGCGAGCATTGCCTACAGTGATGCCGTAACCACGGTAAGTCCGTCTTATGCGGAAGAGATTCTCGGTCCTGAGTTTGGTTGCGGACTGGAAGGTTTTCTGGGTACGCAGACCCATAAGCTGTACGGCATACTCAATGGTGCTGATTATTCTGTCTGGGACCCCGGTTCTGATAAGTTCCTGCCTTGCTGCTACAGCGCGGACGATATCCGGGGTAAGCAGGAGTGCAAGCGCAATATGCTTCGTGATTTTTATATGTCCGACCAATTGGAAGATAAGCCTGTTCTCGGGTTCATTGGTCGTCTGCGGGACCAGAAGGGCATTGACCTGCTTATTGACATCCTGCCGAGGCTGATGGAGAAGGATGTAGGGGTTATCGTTCTTGGTGAAGGGGATCTCGGCTACGAAGCGCAGCTGTTGGAATTTATGGAAGATTTTCCCGGACAGTTCTGTGTTCAGGTGGGGTATACTGAAGATCTGGCCCACGGTATTCAGGCCGGGGCCGATATATTTTTGATGCCTTCCCGTTATGAACCATGCGGTTTGACTCAGATTTATGCCTTGCGTTTCGGTACTCCCCCGGTCGCTACGGGAGTGGGCGGTTTACGTGACACGATCACTCCTTATCCGGCTGTTGATTCCACTGGTTTCACTTTTGAGAAAACAGATCCCGATTTGTTCTTCGATGCGGTAATGCAGGCTGTGGATGCTTGGCATGACCGTACGGAATGGGAAAAAATGGTAAAGCGGGCCATGCGCAAAGATTTTACCTGGGACCGTTCTGCAGCTGAGTACATTAAGTTGTATCGCGATCTGGGTGCAAGAATTTAAAAACAATTTCAAGCAAGTTTAAAAAATTATACCGGCTGTTTGAGGTACCGAAATCACAGCAAGCCAGAGGATTAGACCCTGATGCCAGAAACTTTACCTGTTTATATTGCCCCTTTTGATCTGTTCCTGTTCGGAAAGGGGGAACACTGGGATTTATACCGCATACTCGGAGCGCATTTTGACCTGCATGAAGGTCATGAAGGCTATCGTTTTGCGGTCTGGGCGCCCAATGCCCGTGAAGTTTTTGTGACCGGGGATTTCAACGGCTGGGATAGCCGGGCCAACAAGCTGATGCCCGTGGGTGTATCCGGTATATGGGCCGGGTTTATTCCCGAGGTGAAGCCCGGACAGATGTATAAATATCATGTGGTCCAGAGTGACGGTCATGAGGTTACCAAGACCGACCCCTTCGCCTTTCGCACTGAAATGCGGCCCGGACATGCTGCGGTCACTTGGGGGCTTGAAAACTATGAATGGCAGGATCAGGATTGGATGACTGAGAGGCGCGAAGCCGGTCTGCCTCTTGATAAGCCTATTTCCGTCTATGAGGTGCATCTCGGTTCTTGGAGACGTGAGGACTGGGATTACCGCACCTACCGTCAGCTGACCGAAGAGCTTATTCCCTATGCCAAGGATATGGGTTTTACCCACATTGAATTGATGCCAATAGCCGAACATCCGCTTGATGAGTCCTGGGGCTATCAGACCACCCATTACTATTCGCCGACATCCCGCCACGGTTCGCCCGATGATTTGCGCTATTTTATCGATCAGTGCCATCAGGCCGGGCTGGGAGTTATCCTTGACTGGGTTCCGGGGCATTTTCCCAAGGATGATTGGGGGCTGGGGCGTTTTGACGGAACTGCTCTTTTTGAGCATGCCGATGCCCGCAAAGGCGAGCATCCCGATTGGGGAACCTATATTTTTAATTTCGGGCGTCACGAGGTCTGCAACTTCCTGCTGGCCAATGCCCTTTACTGGTTGAAAGAATTTCATATTGACGGGTTACGCATCGACGCGGTGGCCTCCATGCTTTACCTCGATTATTCGCGCCGTGAAGGGGAGTGGATTCCCAACGAGCACGGCGGTAACGAGAATATCGAAGCTATCGAGCTGCTCAAAAAATTAAATACCGTTGTTCATGAACAGTTCCCCGGCGCCATGATGATTGCCGAGGAATCCACCTCATGGCCCGGCGTGTCCCGCCCGGTCTACGCCGGGGGCCTTGGTTTTACCTTTAAGTGGAATATGGGTTGGATGAACGACACCCTCGATTATATGGAAAAGAGCCCGATTCATCGCTCTTATCATCATAACAACCTGACCTTTTCCATGATCTATGCCTTCAGCGAGAACTTTTTCCTGCCGCTGTCCCACGATGAAGTAGTGCATGGAAAAGGTGCTCTGCTGTCCAAGATGCCCGGAGATATGTGGCAGCAGATGGCAAACCTGCGGCTTCTTTTTTGCTACCAGTGGGCGCATCCCGGCAAGAATCTGCTTTTCATGGGTTGTGAGTTCGGGCAGTGGAATGAGTGGAATTGCCGTCAGGAACTGGACTGGTCCCTCCTTGGCTTTCCCTCGCATCAGGGATTGCGCAACACGGTTATCGACCTGAACCGGGTAATGCACGAAAATCCGGCCATGTATGAACAGGATACTGATTGGTCCGGTTTTGAGTGGGTTGATTTCAACGACTATAAATCTTCGACCATAAGTTTTCTGCGTAAGAGCGAAGGGCAAAGTCCCGTACTCTGGGTATTCAATTTTACCCCGGTGGTACGGACCGGATATTGCCTTGGGTGTCCGCAGGATGGAGATTGGGAAGAAATTTTTAATTCCGATGCTGAAATTTATGGCGGGTCAAATGCCGGAAACATTGGCAGGGTCGAGGCCCGCAAGGCCGGGGATCTCGGCGCGTTTCCCTATTATCTGGAACTGACTCTGCCCCCTCTCGCCGCTATTGCCCTTCGCCCTAAGCAGGCGTAGGGTTGCCTCCGGCGGCCCTTCGGGGACCAGAGGAGAGGGGAAAACCCTTTTGCTAACGCCCA
>PPCM01001047.1_pt1 | contig 14861 bp, 13 predicted proteins | sample 1555541 | NCBI WGS metagenome assembly PPCM01 (sample SAMN05284479, study PRJNA326546) | Marine sediment metagenome, whole genome shotgun sequencing project. | isolation source: marine sediment | place: Germany: Wadden Sea | collected 2012-09-05 | reverse complement strand
ACCACCCGGTCGACCCTACCCTTGACGTCGTCGGGCAGGGCGACGGGGGTGAGGGCGGTGATCTCATCATCAGTCGACCCCACCCCGCACCGGCCACTACTGTTGTCACCACACGCCAGCATACCATCAGCAAACGCGAATGTTACATAACCATCCCCTGTCAACCGGGTGACCCCCTCGCTGCCCGGGATTGGTGTGGGGGTGGTGACATTTTCACGGGTGTGGCTTAACGCGAGTTGACCATATGAGTTATCTCCACAACCAAGCCATCCAGTGCTCGTTCTGAAGAATGATACATCTGTCGTCATGCATACATCCAGCATCTCACTGTCAATCGGTACGCGGCGGGGCTGATTGATAAGATCGTCATCGCCAAGACCAAGGCTGCCATACTCGTTGTTCCCCCACGCATACAGCCCGCGCGTCGTCTTAGCGAACCAGCGGCTGTGACCACACCACACCCGCATCACGGGCGGGAGGCGGACGAGGCGGGGGACGGTCACGTCTTTCAACCCGATCCCGCACTGGCCTTGACGATTGTTACCTTCAGCGTACAGGCGGCCGCAGTCGAGTGTGATCGTGGTGCTTTCGTCACCCTCGCCGTCAACGAACACCTCCTTGCTCTCCTCGTACTGCCTGTCAGCGAGGTAGAACTTCTTGCACTCGGCCACCAACGCCTTTCTCGTCGTCTTCGAGACCTCAGCGCGTCTGACGATGGGCTGGACGATGTGGGGCAGGAGCGTATACACCGCGTTGGGCAGTCTGCCGGCGATGTCGGTCGTCTTGGACACCTTTCGCGTGTAGTCGCTGGAGATCCGGAACGTCGCAGCGCTGCTAGACGATTGAGAGACTGTTGCTGCTGCTGGATGCGCTGGATGATGGTTTCCAGTGATTTCAGTGGTGTATGGTTCTGATTGTTTGCTGTTGTCGCCGTCCATGCCGATCCGGGCTCACAATTGCTTTCGGACATGTGAATCGTTGGAGTCGTTAAACCGAGTTGACCGAGCCGGGTTGACGGGACCACGAGCACTGAGCATGCGTCTCCGGCCTTCCGGGCCACCCGAGCGGCCTCGGATAATTGAGACGCGGGGGCTGCTTCACTGTCCTCTTGACATGTGGAAATCCCCTTCATCAGCCACAGCGTCCTCGCTAACCCAGGGCCGAGTGTGCTGGGTGTCTAGTGATGAAGACCGTGCGGAGTTTCATGCTGGGATGTGTTGTCATGCCATTGTCGCCGTTGTAAGGGTTGACCTATAAAGATAGCCGTTGCTCGTTTAGACGAGCTGTTCGTTTCAGATTGACAGATGGTCGTGGTGGACATTCCCAGGTCAAAGGGACAGCCGCATCCACTAAGCTACCGCCCTGTGAACCCATCGCATGTGAAGGCTGTTCTCAAGAGCCGCACACCCAAGAGCTTTGAACATCCCATCAACCTGCGGGTCATCACAGCCATGTTGTCGTCCATGTGGAAGGCTGAGGGGCTCAAGGAGCTTTGAGGAAGTGCTGTGGCCCTGGCTTGCTGCGAGAGACGCCCATATCGCTCAACAGGCAACACATCAACGTGGCCCATTTTCGGACACTGCCACACAGACTGTGCATACGGCACGTGAAGACGATACAGTTGTTGCGTCATTTAGCATAAATCTAGCTGCGGTACTTTCATAGATTGTGATGCCGGGTTCGGCGGTAAAGTGCAAAATATAATGGCAAAGCCGTCGAAAAGGCAAAGAATGGGCTTCGCGTCATGTCTGGTATCACCCTGTGTCCCCAAACCCCTTACCGACCACGAGGAAGTCTGCATTCCTCATCAGCGCGCCCCGGCTCGTCGTCACCTGGCTGGGCCGAGACCGTCGTCTCCGAGATACTGACACAGCGCGCTCCCCACCTGCAGACCGCGACACACCCGTCCGCTTCACTGCGGGCGGACCGGACGTGACCCGCACTGGGTGTTGGCGCGTGTTGGCACTCCCAGATCCGCGGCTATGCTCTGTGGAGCAAGTCTGATGGAGAAGAGACGGCGGAACTGACGACAGAGGGATGATCTGGGCCGCCTTGACCTCCGCAGCAGCAATCAACTGCAGCTGAAGATCGACCTGGTGGGTTGCCTCGGCGATGAACTCGGCGGAGTACTTGTCTCCCTGCGCCGGTTCTGCCCCAGCAAGCACCTCTGAAACGTACTCTGGCTCACATGGCGCGTCAATACCCATCACAGGCTTGTCTCCAGTCACTATTAGCACTCTTTTCGGAAATATCGCCCCGGCAAACTCTGAAACTTCGTTCTCAGATGAGATTAGCGACTGAAGCTCACTAACAAAGGACTGAACACGAGCCGCAGTGGATGGATCGCACCAGTCAAAGGCGTTTAGACACGATCCACTGTCGTCTGTGGGCTCTAGATTGGACACAAGGCCCATATGGTCTGTTGTTTTTTGTGAAAATCTTTTGGGGCGAAACTGTTTTTAATTGGGGTGGTTGTGGACCATACTCCGTATTATGTAGAATGAGGTTGGTGTTGTTGGAACTTTGAACTGCATGTCATTTTACATAATTTTTTACCAAAAACAGTGGATGACGCAGCCTATTTCGGAAGATGAGCTCCAGGTATGCTACTATGATATCACACACTACCTTACGCTAGGATTTGTACCAATGGATTGACACAATAGAGCTGAGTCGGCCAAAGCGCAACATCTCACGCGATTTTAGCGACGGTGTGATGGCTGCAGAGGCCATCAACAACTTCCTACCCCGCCTTGTCGACATACACAACTATGCATCCGCTTCATCAGTCGCGGCGAAGAAGACAAACTGGGAAACGCTACAAAAGAAAGTTTTGCGGCGCCTTCGCGTCCGTCTCAGCAAGGGACAGATATCCGACCTTGTCAATGCTGTTCCCGGCGCCATCGAGCCCGTGATGATCGACATCCGCCGTGGCATCGACCAGGTAATGGCCGGCTCTCGCGGCCCCGGCTCGTCGACAGCACCGCGTGAAATGGTCGAAATGGCTGACACCCACCCCCACCCCCACGCACACTCAGGGGATATGAGACTCGGCGCTTCAGAGCTCGATTCTCGCCAGTTAGAGCCCGAGGTGGGCAGGCCGTCCGTCAGCGACGAGATTCTCCGGGAGCGCGACGGAAGAATTGCCGAGCTCGAGGAGGCAAACCGAGTGTTGGGGGTCAAGGTGGACAAGCTACAGCAGCTCGTGAAGCTTAAGGACTCCCGCATTCGCGCCCTTACCGAGAAACTCCTGGAAACGGGGCTCATTTAGTGTAAACTACTTTTATCGGGACATTGAACGTGCAGAACCGGTCCAAGTGCAAGGCAGGCGAATCGAGGTAGCCATTGAGGCTACAATTGATGGTCCCACATGACTTCCTATCTGCCCGAAGAATCGGTTGAGTAATGTGACGAATTCCAACATCATCTTGATTGAATTCCGTACTGGGATGCTTTGTCATTGCCTTTGCCGCCAATTGTGAATGTAATTATAAATAAGAAACGCATGAATCGCAAAACGTACGATTAAAAAGCGAGAGATGCAAACTGAGGGAAATAACCACATAGAAGCAACTGCTGATGATCCATTTGCCACCCCTCCGGGCTCACCTCTGCCTGATCTCTGCCCTGCGGCACCAACCATCAAAACTAGACACGAACCAGACGATACTGCGTTTGATGGCATACGTACCGTGCTATTTGAGTGAAACTGTTAGCATATACGTTGTATCTACTCACAGTTAAGATGCTGCCGGCTCCATTCACCATTCTGCCCAAGATCAATCAGGCATTGATCTACACAGCTTACCTTCCCATCCCAGAGAGACTGGGTTGACATGTGTTGAGAAAAAAGGGGCGATGACCCCGATCAGGAGGTAGCTTAATCTGTAATGCGCAAGCATTTTGTTGTTTAGATTGCGATGGTCCAACATAGTTTGAAAGATGGTATATATTTCCGCTGTTGGAGGCACACTGCACGCAGGATTAACACCGTCTCGTGCTTTATGGGATAAATCATCACATCAAACGCCTCATCACGTTCCCCGTCCGTCTAGCACTTTACCGCATAATCGGCCATGGCCATCGCGCCCTCGAGGCTCTGGGCCGCTCCAATGAACCCGGCCGCATGTACGAACACCGCATCCTTGACTCCGGAGACCTCAGCCAGGGCACCGTCCCGCAGTCCACGCCAGCCCTCAGGGAGGGCCTTGCGTTGGGAGAAGGGGGTCGGGCCGGGGACAGCCTGGATTCTCATCGACTCGGAGGGGTAGACCACATACAGGACCTCGGCAACCTCATCCTCGGTGGAGGCGCGGGCCTCGTTCTCAAGATCGTCGAGGTGCTGCTTCCAGGGGCATACCTCGGGGAGGACGACGATCTGACCAGACGGGTGGACCGTATGGCGTGCGAAATACGCGCCAGCAACGATTCCACGGGCGGGGAGGAAGGAGCAGACCCAGCCGGACATCACGGCGACAAACTCCTCACCAACGAGAGACACGGCCTGGGCAAAGCGCGCGTCGACCTCCTCGGGGGTCAGCTTCTCGTTCCAGCGCGGGTTGAGGCGGCCCACACGGGACGCAACGGACGTGCTCTCAATGTATGTGGGCTCAGATGCAATGGCAACGCCGTTGTCGACACAGTCGACCGCATGGACGAAATGGCGGTACATGTAGGTGTACAGGAGGTCCTGGGCAGCGGCGTCAATCTCGTGGTCGCTCTCGGTAAGAAGAGTGGCCAGAACACGGCGGCCAAAGTGACGATAGACTAGGCCGGCCGATGACAGCTTGGCCGTGAAGGACGAGTCCAGAGAAGACATATCCTCGGCAAAAGACCGCTGGTGGTGATCATAGTGGTGGGAGTCGGGGTTGTAGATGCCGCCTACGTCCACAACGATGTCGCAAGTGTCGAGAACAGCTTGATCGCGGGTACGAATAACCTCAGCGTCGGCATATTCCGAAAGCTTACGCAGCATGAAAATGCTGCATGCCTCATCAGCATGGAATGCGCCACTGTGTGTCCCAATAACCACCATTTTAAGTCACTAGCGAGGCCTATAAAATGCACGAGTGACGATATCACGAACAGTTACCAGCCCAACACCATAGGCTTTGGTAAACTCATCCCAGGCCCCGACGTGAGCCTAGATGTTTGCTACTTTGTGATTTATATTTGTACATTGAACAATACGAGCAAACAACACCATGGGCTCTCCTATGAACCCTAGAACCCTTAGTCCATTTGCAAACAGCCCAGATCTTGATATGAGTGGAGAAAACAGCTCGTGCGACGAAATCATGAGCCCCGAAGAAGAAGAACGCCGTAGAGGCAACCGGGATCGCCGGGGCCGCCGTAGATCTAGTGTAATCATGCGTCTTGTAGACGAAGAGAAGGGTTTCATTGAGCGTGAAGCCGGGGCATTCGCCACAGCGGCAATCTGTATGTGTTGTTTTCCTTCTATTCTTATCTAGCCCCACGTGGTCGCCGTGAGGATGAGCACGACTCCCCTCTGAAGAGGAATTACGTGATCCCGCCCACCCCGATCGAAGAGAACCCCACCGTGGAGGAGGGGCTTGGCGAAGAGGCCCAACTGTAACAACAATGTAAATCCGCCGATAACGTCCGGTGACCTGATTTAGTAGCGGGGGATGTGGTGTGTGTGGCCATAGAAAGAGGATACATGTTATTGGCGTGTTTCTCTGTCGCTCCAACTGACTGTCATTTTTCCCCGGCCGTTTGGGTTGAACCTTGATCGCCCAGTTTTAATGATCACTAGAACTCAACATGTGGCTAGATGCGTTGCGGCTCCGGAGGGGCATTCCCCGGCAACTGGATAGAGGCAGGGTTTGGGTAGTTTATTTATAGGGTTGTCTCAGGAATTATGGACGATCCCTCGCTTGCCGATTTAGAAAGGGATAATATTCGGCTTCGACAGAAGGTTAGAGAGCTAGAAGAAGCAGAATTAACGGCGCGAAAGGCGAGACAAGCCGTAGAAGCCGAGTATGATGGTATCCAGGAGCAAAACTCCGAGTTGCGAGCCGAGCTGATCCACCTAAAGCAGATGTACGACGGTGCAGTCGAAGAGCTTCGTGTTCTGCGCCACGATCTTGACTCCCGTCCGTCTCCCCATCCCGAACCCGACCCCGTACCCATCCCAGCCCCTCCAGCGGCGACTGAAGACATGCTGCGGCCCTTCCTGGCGTCCATGAAGACAGACATCGCGGACCACCTCGCCGAGTTTCAGTCTGCGCTGCATAGTTCCGTTTTGATGAATGAAAGTCGTATCGGGGCGGGCTCGTCGATGGTTAATGAAGACACGGGTGACGTGCTGCCATCCGCCCCACCCGCACCAAAGAAGAAGAAGGGGAAAAAGAAGGCCGTGAGGGTGAATGCGGGGCCCGAGAGGATTATTTGGGAAACTAGGAACGCGAGGCTCACAGATGAGATCACAACACTCAAGAAGGCGCTGACGGCCACCAAACACTCGTTATTGGTTGAGAAGAAGGATAACTCGGAACTAAGGTCACGCTACAACAACGCCCAGATTGAATTGTCGTCCATTAAGAGAGCAACAACGGCGACCGATGATGAGACTTCAAAACTCAAAGCTGCCGTCCGAAAGAGCAAGAAAGACATGGCCAGGAAACAAAAGGAGGTTGATGCGCGCCAGGAAGAGCTCCAGCGACTCCTCAAGGAACGTGAAGCGATGGTCGCTGAGTCCGCAAAAGCAAAAAAGGCTTTGCAGAAGTCGCTCGATAAAGCGACTGCAGCACAACGCGAAAAGGAGGACGAGCTCATGTTCGAACAGCAACAAGCCCAGCAGCTCTGCCAGGCGGTTGACCAAGCGAATGAGAAGGTCATCGAATACGAAAAGGAGCTCGAAGTTCAGCGCGCTCATATTGACGAGCTCGCCAACCAGCTCGAGACAGCGTCCATCAGCGTGATTCCCGAGAGCGTGATGACCATCACAGAGGCAGAGCGGGACCTGCTGGCCGGCATGGAGCTGGACGACGAGGACCTCGAGTCGCTGGGGGTCATGATTGGTCGGTGAGGGCGATGTGTTGTTTTTTTGCAATTTGAACTTCTCTGGCGGGTTGGGGCTGTTTCGGTGGGGTTAAGGTTTGATAAAGCATGCAATGTGGTGGCGCATCCTCTGGGGGCCGGACACTGCCACTACTACCTCACCAAACCCTATGGAAGTTACATAGGGTGTGGCGAGGTAAGAAATGCAAAAAAGTCGCAATGAGGGGTCGACCACGAGCAATACTACCGGTAGTCGATCAACTACGCGCGTTTGTACTTCTCTTCAATTTGTGATCCAATGAATCACAAATTCACACCCATACTGGTAACCAAGAAGCAATGACTGTTTGGGACACTCTCACCATCAACAACCTTGAGCTCAAGAACCGCTGGGTTCGCTCCGCCACCTGGGAGGGCATGGCGAACGACGACGGCTCAGTGACGGAAGGCCTGGTCAAATTCTACAAGACTCTCGCTGAGAGCGGCCTCGGGCTCATCATCAGTTCTCACACGTTCATTGACCTGCCCGGCAAGGCTGGCTTCAAGATGACTGGCATCCAGACGGATGACATTGCCAAGACGCACATCCCTCTGGTCGAGGCTTGCCACTCTGAGGGCGTCCCGATCGGCTGCCAGATCAATCATAGCGGCACATACACGGACGTCAGGGGTGCAATCCCCCCTGTTCTCTGCCGCTTTGACGGCGACGCCGACAAGCAGAAGGCTTGCAAGATCCATCCCGAGGCACACGTGCTCACGACAGAGGAGCTGGTGCAGATCGAGGACGCGTTCGCCGCAGCCGCCGTACGTGCCAAGGAGATTGCCGGCTATGACGCCGTCCAGATCCACTGTGCACACGGTTACATTATCAACGAGTCACTGAGCGGAATTTATAACCAACGAACGGACAAGTATGGCGATGACAGGACGCTCTTCATACGCAACACCGTCCGCAAGGTGCGCGACGCCGTTGGCCCTGATTATCCCATCCTCGTGAAGATTAACGGTGATGACTTCATTGAGGCCGAGGAGGGCAAGCCTTGCGGCAACACCATTGACCAAATTGTCGCTCTTCTGGCCACACTCGACGGTCTCGACGCTGCTGAGATCTCTGGCGGCTCGTACCTTGCGCCGCCCACCAAAGGCCCTGTCCGTCGCGGAAACTTCTTCCCGGTGGCCAAGCAGGGCTACTTCAAGGAGCAGGCCATGAAGGTCAAGGCCGCTGTCGGCGAAAAAATGAAGATCATCTCTGTCGGCGGGATTCGGACGGTCCCTGGGGCCAACGCCATCCTCGATGCCGGCATTGACGCCGTCGCTATCTCACGACCTCTTATTGTTGAGCCTCACCTAATCAAGCTGCTCCAAGAGAACGAGACGATCGAGCGCGTCAAGTGCACCAGCTGTGGCAAGTGTCTGACTCACATGCTGGAGACGGAAGAGACTCTGTTCTGTGCAAAGCACGTTTAAACATGGGTCAGGCCGCAGGCCTCATAAATCTTCGGAATCGTGTTGACAATCTGACTTGGGGTGGTTACAAAAGACTCAAGATCAAGAGGTCAATTGTAAAAACGGACATTCGGAATCCTCGCTGTCCTCGCTGTCCTCTCTTTCCATACGATCCACAGCAATTTCGTAGGCCTCCATTGACACTATCTCCTCGTATTGTCGCGTCCCCGGGGTGTAGCCTTCGTCCTGTGCATTTGCTGCCGCCGCCGCCCAGTCCCCGTCAGTCACTTCATCTACATTTATGTTGCCTATTTTGTGGAGTTGTCGAGCAAGACTTCGTAAGTTATGAGGTATGTTTTCGGTCAAGCACGTACAAGTTAATGATTTTGATCACGACTGATGATAATATGGCCGACTTAGGCGCTAGTTTTTGACTCGGAAGACATCTGACTTTGGAATGAAGTCGAACAGTCGTTAACACCGGCAACTTGACAAGCCAACAGGTGATAATGCCGGCTTGCCTTGATAACGCCAAATCTGTATCGGATGGCGGTTACTGCTCTCTGATTGCATTCTCAGTCGAATTCAGCCATAATTCGGCCATAATCCGGAATATTGTTTTTGGAGAGCATCGTGAGGGCGTCGGAAATCTGATGCCGCTCCCACTAATACATACGGACACTGTCATGAATAACCCGGTCGATTTAGTGTTTTTTTTAGACCTCAAGATGCTACGGATTGCCGCTATTGTTGGCGTTGGAACACTCCTTCAGAGTCTCTGCTCCGTTCTATCCAAGGCCAGTCAGGTTGATGGGAAGTATGAGTACAGCACGCTCATTTCCAACACGTTGACTGAAGTCGTCAAGCTCCTGATCGCTGGGCTTCTCTTCGCGTTCCGTACGCCACGCACCCAACGTAACTCCGAATTATTTACTCTTTGCCGGTCTCGGCGGCACCTGATCTATTTCGCTCTTCCCGGGCTCCTCTATCTCGGCGTCAATTACACATTTTTCGTTTTGTACACAGTTACAACGCCTAGCACGGCTCAGATTCTGTCTAACTTTAAGGTGATTACGACTGCCGTGCTCTCCGAATTCATCTTTGGCCGTCTCCTGTCCCGGCCCCAGTGGCTGGCCCTCGTGCTTACCTTTACGGGCCTCACCCTCTCCTCTTGGCCCCTTGGAGACAGCGACTTTGGCTCCAACCTTGCCACCGCGTGCATTGTTGCCCTAATCTTCGCTGCATTCAGTGCGGCTGCCGGTATCTCATGCGAGGCCGTATTCAAGTCCACTAATTACTCCATCCACCTAAAAAACTCCACACTTTACGTCTACGGTGTCCTCATGTCGGTCGCCACCGCTGCTATCAAGGACCCCGGCGTCATCATCAATCCCTTCCACGGCTTCAACAGGTATGCCGTCCTCCTTATTTGTACCCGTGCCGTCGCCGGACTCGTCATCAGCGCCATCATGAAATACGGCGATACCATCCTCAAAAACTTCTCATCGGCGGCATCCCTCTGCGTCACGGTCTTCCTCGCCAACATTTGTTTCGGTGACGCCATCGTGCCCCAAGAACTCTTCGCGGTGCTCCTCATATTCCTCGCCTTGATGATGTACGGTCTCCCCGAGGTCAAAGCAGGTTCCATCACCAGGGGAGGCGGGACGGTCGAGCCCATGTGGAAGAAGTGGATCGCTAGACAGCCCGAGGCCCCGCTTCCAACGTTTGACGACAAGGAGGAGCTTGACGATGAGAGCGCGAGTGTTTGAAGCCAGAATAGGACTTGCACCTGGAACACGCAAGCTCGTAAATAGATCCAACTAGTTTTGAGTTTGCATAAGTCGATTTATCAGAATTTGTTAACGTGAAGCATGGTCTCGTTCCAACCTCAGGATACGTAGCAATTCATACACATGGCGACGTTGTCTTTTCACGTTCTTATATATATATAAAAGAACGAAGACAACATGCTTATTGCTCAACTTTGGGGCTCTTACAAGGAATCTACCCCGGCTTACTTCAAGGGTATTGACTGTTTTACTGTATTTTGCTTCACAGCTGCTGCTTTAACCTTGGGGTATCAGCTTAGCATCGGGAAACAGTATTTCTCAACTTTCCTCGCTGCTCTGTTCGCTACTGTGGGAATGGGCACGTTGTTAATCAACCTTAGAATGCAGTCCAAGCCCTACATTAACGTGGGCCCTCCCCGTCGTCCCTTTGTGGAGTTCATCATTGCCGCTGTTCTCCTTCTAGCGACCTGCTTCCATTTCCTGGGGTAAGGCCCCACTTGCACCCATAAACTATAGCTATTCTCCATTTACCCCACTCCTACACACAGCCAGACTCTTTCATGGTGACGCCAGCCTCTTCAAGCTTCGTCTTCATCTCTTCCCAGGTGTCAGCAGCCACAGGGCGCGTGCAGTCGGTGAACAGCGTCACCTTGAAGCCTGCAGCGGCACCGTCAAGCGCGGTGTTTCCGACGCAGTAGTCAGCGGCAAGGCCAACGCAATCGATGGCGGTGATACCATTCTTCTTGAGAAGCTCCTCGAGCTCAGTCTTACAGCCCTTGTCGTTGTCCATAAACCCGCTATACGAGTCCACCTCCACGTTCATCCCCTTGCGAACCACAGCGTCTGTGTTTTGCGTCTGAAGGCCGGTGTGGAACTCGGCACCTGTTGTACCCTGAACGCAATGGTCGGGCCACGCCACCTGGTCGGCTCCACGAGGCGTCTTAACCATGCTAAACAGCTCGGCTCCGTCGTGGTTACTCGCAAAGCTGCTATGGTTGGCCGGGTGCCAGTCTTGCGTCAAGACTATCAGCGAGTATTCGGGGCGGGTGCGGAGTGAGTTGATGAGTGGGATGATGGGCATAGAGTCGCCTACCGCGAGAGAGCCACCCTCGAGGAAGTCGTTCTGAACGTCGATTATAAGAAGGGCTTTCTTGTTCATTAGTTTGATTGTCTGTCGACCAATAAAGACTGGTCGGAAGCTCGCATTATATTTTCAAGTTTGACGTGGTTGTTCCCGCTGATTACACTCGCTGCCTCCTACCGATCATGAATCAGCAATAAAAACTGGAGAACCCGTCTCAAAAGATGATTTATAATCGACCTGAGACGAATGAATCGGCATTGTAAGAATCGTCAATCAGCCAATCGAAGTTGTTTGGGCATCACAATAGTTACTCTAGAATTCACGACGTCAAAAATTACAACGCCTACAATGGTCGACGCCAAGTTTTACCTGGCGTTAGCCGATGCTAACGGTCCAGAGGAACAATACACGTTCAGAAAACCTATTTCGAATGACCGGTGTGTCCATCTGGATGAGAACGGACGATTCACTCGCGCTGTAATTGAGACGAGCGCCTGTTCGGCCGAGTCCTTCTTTGACAGGGCCTTCACGTTCGTTTCAGATGCGCAGACGGAGGATGGCATCACCCAAGCTGTTGCTGGCGTCGATGCGATTGTCGACAATACCATTTCCTTTGTTTCTTCGCGAAAGCACAGTATTCTATTCCTAAACGGACCAATGGACCTCACCACGCACCTTCTCCTCCACGGGGACGGTCTCCTCGCGGCCCTTCTCCCTGCCATCGACTCGTCGTCTACAGTTTCCGTCTATGAGGTCGACGGAACGACCATATATGATGTGCTCAGCGGTGTGATTACCCCGGGCCGACACGAGATGCTGTTGAGGGGCGATGGGCCCCTCCCGTGTGAGGCGATTCCATTCACATCATCAGCTGACGGAGTAGATTTCTCACCGACAACCGTTTCCCTTTCTGAAATGAAACCCAACGCCCTGTTGACAGTTCTTCGGACGTCAATCACCCGCCCCGATGACGGACACCACCTCGTGATTACCGTGACGACGCCTCTGGCCACCATAACGATTGTAAGACAGGCGGCATCTCACCCGGCCACGACCTCCCCCACCCGAGCCCGTATTGGCCAAGATGGAAGCGCCGTGGCGAGTTGCCTGAAGGCAGTGCTTGCAGATCAGACACACACACCGTACAGGGACTGTCTGTTGACGTTTGTGTTGCAACAAGCCTTTGATGCTACAAAGAGTCTCTCGCTTGTCTACTGTATCAGAGACAGAGCCTCCGAAGCGAAAGAGTCACAGCGCCTGCTTCGCGTAGCGTTCTCTACCATCCAACAAGTTGGTCTCGATACTGATCTTGTGCTCGGTCCGCTGTACAATTCGGCGGTTATCACTCGCGTGACTTCGCCCAAGAAGGTCGTTCATACGCACCGTAGGACGAAGCGGGACAAGTCTCCAGTCGCGACTGAGAGACGGACAGATGTGATATCGTCAGATATGCGCCGGAAGATTGCCTCGACGATCCAGGACCATATTGGACAACTTCGTGAGTTCGTTGACGACGTTGAGGCCACAATATCCGGTGATGTCGCTCGGAATGAGCACCAGGCGTCCATTCCTCCGCTGGAGAGGGCCGAATTGGCTGACTTGAGCGGGCCGATGGACGTTGAGGGGTTCATCAAAAAGAGAATCACACCACTTCGGATCAAGCCCACTGGATGACCATTTGCCTGTCGATTTGGCCTTCTTGTTGATCGTTCAGTCTCACAGGGAAGATTTTGAAAGGGTTTTCCAACCGATTTGTCGACCTAGAAGTCGGTCGGGCAATGTGTGTTTTCCAACCGACTAAATTCATTTAGTGAAGTCGAGTCTATAAATCAAGAACCTTGCCGAAGTGAAAAGCGCTTATGTTCCCTATTGTTCAGGCTGTGCACACTCCCGAGTTCGCTGCTGTTGATGAGCAGTCCGTCCGCTGCTACTACACCCAGCGTATGGCTCGTGCCACCCGCCGTTTCTCCGGAAAGTGGGCCGCTCGCAAGGCTGCCAAGGAGGCTGCCAAGAAGTAAGGAGGTTGTGAATAAACGGAACAGGCTCGATGCCCGGACCAAAATGCTTGCTTTATTTGCGTGTGAAATGGACTTGTCCGTGAGTTTGACGATGATGGCGGCTCAGATTTGCTGTCGATCAAGGAAGAGGAGAGTTGAATCGCCGTCCGATTGAGCGGGTCACCTGCTCATGAGAATTCGCATGGTATCGACTTTGTGACCCAACACTGTCCGCGAGAATCCGACACGACCAGCAACACTTTTTTCTGGATGTCTTTCACAGAGAAGCAAGTGGTGCAGCTGATCAATTGCATCCTGAGCGCACCAAGATATGACACTGATGACGCGCCTAAAGCTCACACAGTGAAGAGGACCGGTCTTGTGAAGTTATTCAAGCTGCAGAACCCTCACGATCCAGTCAGTTCGTTTTCTGGGTTGCTAAAGGAGGCAGAAGCTCAAGGTCGCATCGTTTCCGGTGGTGCTACTGGCCGTGCCTGGATTGCAATCGTCGAAAATGCCGATGACAGTGATGAGCCTTCAACTGAACAGCAGCCAGAGCCAGAGGAGCCAAAGGAAGTCGAGGTTGACACCAATACTGATGTCATATCGTCACCTGCGCCCACTGATGACCAACAACCCCTTGAGACCAAGGCGGTCGAGACCCCGGTGAAAACCGGGGGCCCATTCGGACAACTGCCACAGACGGTCCCCAGCCCATTCGGAAAACCCCTGCCTGTTTTCGGGACCAGCCAGGTGATAAAGGGCCCATTCGGGGCTCCCCCCAGCAACAACCCGTTCGGACAATCCGTGCAGCCTGTCCCCAGCACCAAGCCAGTCGCACAGCCCACGCAGCCTGTCCCCGCCCCCACGAAGATCACGCCTCCAACACCCGCTGCCGACGCTACCGGCGCGGCCCGCCTCCCCGTCGACGCGGTGTTTGACCCCATTCGGCTTATCTTCCGCGAAATCCCCGCGTGCGATGACCCCGTCGTCACTAGCGGCGCGCCCGAGGGCAAGAAGGTGATCCAGTACCAAAAGATGGTCTTCATGGTTGCAGGGGATGCCAACGTTCTCAAGCAGTCAGGATGTGCCAACTTTCAAGAGTTTTTTGAAGAGGCTACCGCCGCCGGCGTGATCATGCGTGGCCCCGAGCCCAGACCAAGATGGGCCGCGCTCGTCGAGGAGGCGGAGACCCAGCCCGAGGAAGAGCCTGAGGAGGAGCTGGGCGATGAAAGCGATGCCCCCCCAGGGTTCGAGGATGAGGTCAAGCCCACCCGCACACCCACACCCATTCCCACCCCGACCCCGCCCCAGGAGACTGAAGAACCCGCACCCGCACCCGCCGCCGCCGCCGCCCCTGTGGTCACCCCGGCACCAGTCCCCGCCCAGATGCTAGTCGATGACGCTGACTCGGTGTTCGAGTTCCCAGTCGAACCCGAGCACAAGCCCGAGTCCGAACCTCTCCCCGAGCCTGAGAAGAAGACCACCCGACACCCCGCCCCACCCCCCGCCCCCCAGGTG
>PPCM01001046.1_pt1 | contig 14866 bp, 17 predicted proteins | sample 1555541 | NCBI WGS metagenome assembly PPCM01 (sample SAMN05284479, study PRJNA326546) | Marine sediment metagenome, whole genome shotgun sequencing project. | isolation source: marine sediment | place: Germany: Wadden Sea | collected 2012-09-05 | reverse complement strand
AGAGAGTTAATTAATATTGATAGTGTGTTAACAGAGTTTAATGCTGATGCTGAATTTCCATTTGGGAAAGGTATCCAAGAAGCATTGGAATATATGTTAGTTTTAGGTGAAAAAGAAGGATTTAAAGTTAAGAACTTTGATAACTATGCCGGTTATATTGAATTTGGAGAAGGTGCTGACGAGGTAGCTGTATTATGTCATTTAGACATTGTTCCAATTGGTAGAGATTGGTCTTTGGATCCATTAGGTGGAGAAGTGATTGACGGTAAAATGTATGGGAGAGGGACAAATGATGATAAAGGTCCTACTATGGCTGCATTTTATGCAATGAAGATGTTAAAGAATATGGGATTTGAACCGAACAAAAGAATCCGTATGATACTAGGTACGGATGAAGAAACAGGTTGGAGAGGATTGTCTTATTATTTAAAACATGAGAAAATGCCAGATATTGGATTTGCTCCTGATGCGTCTTTCCCGTTAATTTATGGTGAAAAAGGGATTCATATGTTTGATTGTGTCGGTAATGATAATTCATTAGTTAGATTTACATCCGGGAATAGATACAATATGGTTCCGGATAAAGCTGAAGCTGTAACAAAAGAGGACTTGGATCAAGCGTTCTTAGATTATTTAAGTAACAATAATATTGAAGGTAAAATTGAAAATGGCGCATATGTAGTTATCGGTAAAAGTGCACATGCAATGGACCCTACAAAAGGCGTAAATGCTGCAACACTTTTGTGTAAATTTTTAGATCAACACATTGAGTCAGAATTTGTGAAAGCGTGTTTACTGTTTGATGAAGATGGGACCAAGTTAGGGGTAAATTATGTTGATGACGAAATGGGTCTATTAACAATGAACTTAGGGTTAGCGAATTTACTAAATGGTGAATATAAAATAGGTGTTAACAACCGTGTCCCTAAAGGATGGGATATGTTTGAACAAATGGAAAGTGAAATTAATAAAATCACAAAGTATGTAAATGTTGAGTATAGTCCTTTACACTATGTTCCCAAAGAGGATAAACTGGTACAGACGTTATTAAGTTCGTATCGTAAATATACAGGTGATGAAGTAAACCAACCGATTACTATTGGTGGTGGGACATATGCTAGAGCTTTAAAAAAAGCAGTAGCGTTTGGACCATTAATGCCTCATAGAGAAGAAGTTGCACATCAAAAAGATGAATATATGTATTTGGAGGATTTATTTAAAGCGGTTGCTATATATGCAGATGCTTTAATGAATTTGGCAAAATGAGATTAAGAAAAATAAAAGGTGCTATGGAGTTTTTAGAATCACATCCTGATTACGTGATTTTAGAACCAGAAAAGCTAAAAGGAAAATGGAATACAGTATTTAAGAAAAAGCAGCCGATTCATATAGAGATAGGTTCAGGTAAAGGGCAATTCATATACGATATGGCATTAAAGTACCCCGAAGTTAACTTTATTGCGATTGAGAAGTTTGATAGTGTACTTATTAGAGCTTTAGAGAAATTTATTGACTCGGGTATTGATAATGTAAAGTTAATGCTTTTTGATGCATTAACAATAGATGAGGTGTTTGATAAAGAAGTGGACCGAATTTATTTAAACTTCTCTGATCCGTGGCCAAAGGCACGTCATGCTAAAAGAAGGTTAACATCACCTAGATTTTTGACAAATTATGAAAAAATACTGAGTGGAAAAATCATCTTTAAAACAGATAATAGAGATTTCTTTGATTATAGTCTTGAGACATTGGAAGAGTATGGTATGATTTTAGAAGATGTTACATTTGATTTACATTCTTTAGATGTTGAAAATGTAATGACTGAGTTTGAAAAAAAGTTTTCTAGTCAAGGCTATAAGATTAACAGAGTGGTGGCTAGATTCAGAGGAGAAGATGATGGAAAATAAGCAGTTGTATTTTGATTTGTTCAATATGCCTGGTATTTCTGGTGGCGAACATTTTGTAAGAGACTATGTAAAAAGAGAATTGGAAAAATATTCAGATGAACTGATTATGGATAAATTAGGTTCAATCTTTGGTGTTAAAAAAGGTCCTGAAGGAGCTCCAGTTGTTATGGTAGCCGGTCATATGGACGAAGTAGGTGCAATGGTTGTTGGTATTAAAGACAATGGTTTAATTAAGATGAAAGCTATTGGTGGAGTTAGTGGGAAGACATTTTCTTCTCAGTTAATGGATCTTTATACCGATGAAGGTACTGTTATTCCTGGTGTAACAGGTAAAACAGAAGATGATTTCGATAAACTACATTTAGATATTGGTGCTGATAACAAAGAACACGCTATTGAAATGGGAGTTCAAATTGGAGATATGATTGTTCCTAGAACAACAGCAATTGAGTCACATGACGGTAAAAAAATCATTTCTAAGGCTGTTGATGATAGATGGGGATGTGGAATGGCAATTGAACTGTTAAAGGACTTACAAGGCGAAGAATTAAACTGTACGCTTGTTGTAGGTTGTACGGTACAAGAAGAGGTGGGATTAAGAGGAGCAAGAACAGCTTCTCAGATGGTAAATCCTGATATCTTCTTTGCATTAGATGTATCTCCATGTGGAGATGTAGTGGGACCTCCGTTAGAGTACGGAGAGTTAGGAGCAGGATTCCTATTTAGATTTATGGATCGTGGTACGATTTTGCATAAAGGTATGAAAAAGTTACTTAAAGATACAGCCGAAGAAAATGATATTAAGTTCCAATACTACCGCTCATTAGGTGGAACTGATGCTTCTGCTGCACAAGTATCACATGGTGGTATTCCAGCTACAACTATTGGGATTAATGCTAGATATATTCACTCTACAGTTTCTATGTTCCACAAAGAGGATCATGAAGCTGCAAAAGCTATTTTAAGAGCATTGGTTAAGAAGATAGATTCTAAAGTAGTTGAAGAAGTGAGAAATAACGCTTAATTTTATTAAAAATGTTATTGACTTCAATAACGACAATACATATAATAATTTTATAAAAACATAACTGAAAGAAGGTATTTTTTGATGGTATTCGAAAAAGTTAAACAAATTATCGCAGAGGAATTAAGCGTAGAATTAGAAGATATCAAAATGAACACACATTTAACAGACGATTTAGGAGCTGACTCTTTAGACGCAGTTGAGTTAATCATGACAATCGAAGAAGAGTTCGAAGTTGAAATTCCAGATGACGAATTACAAAACATTCAAACAGTTGCTGATATCGTAGAATATTTAGACAATCACGCATAATAAATTATAAGAGAACTCTTTCAGAGTTCTTTTTTATTTGATTTGTTGTATAATAATTTATGAGGTGGTATTTATGTTTAAAGAATGGGTAAATAAAGTGAACGAAGAGGATAGGCAACTACTATTAAACATGAGTGAAGAAGAGAAAAGCGATAGTTTTTATACGTCACTTAGTTTTGGTACTGCAGGTATTCGTGGGCGTATTGGATTAGGTCCAAATAGAATGAATTATTATCAAGTAACAAAAGTAATTTCAGGATATGCAGAATACTTAAAAAGTGTGAATGCGAAGTCAATCGCAATTGCACATGACAATAGATTATTCTCAAGAGAATTTACATTATTATCAGTTAATATATTAAAGGCGAATGGAATTGAAGTGTATGCATTTGACACATTAGCTCCGACTCCCCTTTTAAGTTATGTCGTAAGAGAATTAGGATTAGATGGAGGAATCATCATTACTGCATCTCATAATCCAAAAGAATATAATGGAATTAAATTATACGACTCTACAGGATGTCAGATTACACCTGACAAAATCGTACCGATTATTGAAGCGATTGAAGTTGCAGATTATTTTAGTATCTTTGAAAAATCTAAGTATAAGAAAGTTCCGGATTCAATCGTAGATAAGTATGTCGAAGAGGTTCAGTCTATTTCTTTAAGAGATGTTGAACCTATTAAAGCTACATTTACACCATTGCATGGTACAGCAGGTGTGTTAATCGATAGAATCTTACCAGGATTAGATTTAGTGAGTGAACAAATGATTCCAGATGGTAACTTCACCTATGCTGAGATTCCAAATCCGGAAAGTGAAGTAGCATTTGAGTTAGCTCTTACATATGCTAAAAAGAACGATTCTGAAGTGGTGTTAGCAACTGATCCTGACGCCGACAGAGTTGGGATTATGGTAAAACATGAAAATGAGTATATATATCTAAATGGAAACGAGTCAGCAGTATTATTGTTAAACTATATTTTAGAATCAAAACCATTTACAAATGGTATCGTATATAAATCAATTGTTACAGGTAACTTGGGTAAAAGAATATGTGAAGCCTATGGCATTGAGATGGAAGAAACACTAACAGGTTTTAAATACATTGGTACTAGAATGAATGAATCAGATAAAACATACGTATTTGGATATGAGGAATCAAATGGATGTATTATAAAAGATATCGTTAGGGACAAAGATTCATTGCAAGCTGTCTATATGTTATATGAAGCCGCAAGTTTTTATAAAGCACAAGGATTAACATTGGTTGATAAACTAGATGAGATTTATAAAAAGTATGGTTATTTTTATAACACAACAATCGCATTTACATTAGAAGGTCAAGAAGGTGCTGCTAAAAAGGCTAGAGTAATGGAGTTTTTTAGAACACATGAGTTTGACGGATTATTAAATAGAATTGATTTTTTAGGTGAAACAGGTTTACCAAAAGATGATATAGTTAAACTAGTATTTGAATCTATTTCATTAATCGTTAGACCAAGTGGAACAGAACCAAAAGTGAAAGTGTATATGGAAGCAATTGATGATGATACATTAATTGAAACATATAAAACAAAAGTATCAGACTACATTGAGGAAATTTAGAGGATAGACGATGAACACAAAAGCGAACAGAACAAGATTATTTGATCGACTTAAAGACGAATCAATCACAGTGATTTATGCAGGAAACTTCAAACACAAAAGTGCTGATGCGTATTTTGATTTTGAAGTAAACAGAAACTTCTTTTATCTAACAGGTTTAGATAAGGAAAAAATGATTTTGGTAATGGTAAAAAATAATCAAAATCAATCATACTTATTTATTGAAGAAAACACAGAATTAAAAGCAAAGTGGGATGGGGCTAGAATGAGCAAAGAAGAAGCCGCTGAAATCAGTGGTATCGATATTGCGAATATTCGTTATTTAGAAGAGTTTGATATATTCTTCCAAAACTTAAATGGTGTTTCTAGAATGGGAACATTACCGCCTGAATACTTGTATTTAGATCTATTAAGAAGAACAGGGTTTGAACATTTAGAAGCACACCGTTTTGCGAAAGAGGCTGGAGAAAAATATCCTGAGCTTCAAATTAAAAATGTTGAATCAGATCTAGGATTTATTCGTATGTTTAAATCGGACGAAGAGGTAGCAGAAATTGAAAAAGCGATTGATTTAACAAATGAAGGTATCTTGAACATCATGAGAAATATAGAGCCAGGTCTATATGAATACCAAGTTGAATCGTTTTATAAGCAATCATTGATGTTTAATAATACATCAGAGAGTTTTAAAACAATTGCGGCAAGTGGAGCGAATGCTACTACATTACACTATGTAGACAACAATGCTCAAACAGAAGATGGACAATTAATCTTATTTGATTTAGGTGCATTATCTAATACGTACGCATCTGATATTTCTAGGACTATTCCAGTAAACGGTATATTCAGTGAAAGACAAAAACAAGTTTATGAAATAGTTTTAAAAGCGAACAAAGAATCGATTAAAGCTTTAAAACCAGGGTTAACTTGGGGTGAGATTAATAAAGTTGCTAGAGATATTTTAACAGAAGGGTTAAAAGAACTTGGATTAATCAAAGAAGATCATGAAGTGATTAAATATTATTATCATGGATTAGGACACTTCTTAGGGTTAGATGTACATGATGTTGGTGTATATGCAGAAAAACTTCAAGAAGGTATGGTTATCACAATTGAACCAGGATTATATATCTCCGAATGGGGTATTGGTGTTCGAATTGAAGATGATGTATTAGTTACTAAAAACGGATGTAAAAACTTAAGTGAAGACATTATTAAAGAGGTTGCTGATATTGAGGAATTTATGTCAGTAAAGTAATTTAGTAAAATAGTGTAAATATATAAAGTAAAAGGAGTTGATTGTATGAAGATCCTACTTTTACTTTTTTTCTTTCTGTCACACACGAACTTCCAAGAGATCATCGTGCCAGAAGGAATAACACTAGTAGAAGATTTTGGAGATGAGTTTGAGGAGTATTATGAACAGGTGAAACCTCGGTTCTTTGGATGGAGTACTGTAGTAATACACGAAGAAGAAAAAGTAGTGTTTGTATCAGACACACTATTTTCGTATTCAAATCAATCGAATGAAAGCATTGATTATACATATGAGTATAAAAAAGGAAAAGATCTTAAGAACAGCACTACATTTACCGGTGACATTTCGACCAAAGCTGGTGGAAAGGTCAGGGGATTTAATCTGAACTTTAATTCTAAGTTGCAGAGCAAGTTAGACTTGGACGTAACAGAATCTACTGATGAGATATGGGAAGTAGACATCGAAGTAAAGCCATATAAAAAAGTTTCTCTAAAGGTAAAGGGAGAAGGAGAACTTACAAATGGTGTATCAAAATACTATATATTTTGGATTCCAATCAAAAAAGGTGGATGGGAAATTTTGGAAATTACCGAAGAGTACTTTTGGTTAGTTGAGGAACATGCATGATCATAAAAAGTTTTATGAAGAAGTATGATAAATGTATTGAATTTCCTTTTTTAGAAGTAAAGAATCAATTAGTTTTAAAAGGTGAAAATGGATCAGGCAAAACTACACTTTTAAAAGCGATCAGAGGAATGATATCTTATAAGGGAAGTATTTCTGAAAGGGGGTACTTAATAATGAACACTGGGTTACCTAGACTATTTACCCAAAATGATTTAGCCTTTATATTTGGTATAGAAAAAGGGAAGGCTAAAGTTAAACATTTATCGAAAGGAAATATTCAGTGGTTACTTTTGCAGTGTGCTCTTACATTTGATGTTTTACTATTGGATGAGCCGTTAGATGGATTGGATGAAAGTAGAAAGAGGTTGTTACTGGAGCATTTGAGAAAAAAGAAAGTTTTGATTGCGACACACACGGATTATTTTAATGAATTTGAAGTACATAGAATATAAAGCATTATTTATATATACAAAGAGATATTTGTTGTTACCTATTATAATAAAGTGTTTCTTAGTGGTATGTTTACAATATATAGAAGATGTTCATATCAGTTTATTTCTAATAGAAATTACAAATATTTTGTTTGTGTATATAGTAGTATTTATATTGTTTGATACCGTAGAGGAACATGCTTACTTGTTTATGGAGAGTAAAAGGAGTTATTTTCTGAAGCGGTTAATCTTAGGGTTCTTTATTACATCACATACTGGAATGATTGGTATTGTTATGTACTCTTTTATGGTATTGTTATCCTCTCTGTCAAATAGATTTATTATAGTAGGATTATTAGTCTATTTTTACTTAAGGGTGTCAGAGAGTGAATTTTACGCACTAATAAGCGAAAAAATGTTCTTTTCTAATCTGTTTTATGTTATATTACTAGTGTTGTGTATGAATTTATTAACAATTATTCTATATGTTCGAAAAGATATGCGATAATTGTTGACATAGATAAACAACTTTGGTACTATTATTTAGTAATATGTGGAAAGTAGAAGTACCCACTTCTCACCTGATTGTGAAAAGCTTTAGGTAAATTGTCACTGATGATAAGTGTAAATTTAATGTGGGTGCTATATGCGCCCATTTTTATATCTTTGGAGGTGTAATTATTAATCGTAGAGGAAATAATCAAAGACCAGTAAACAAGAACAATGATGCTCCAATCAACGAGAAGATTAGAGCAAGAGAAGTAATGTTAATTGACGCTGATGGTGAAAAGCGTGGAATTATGGGTATCAATGAAGCGTTAGATATCGCATACGACCAAGACTTAGATTTGGTAGCAGTTGCGCCAAATGCAAAACCGCCAGTATGTAAAGTTATGGATTACAAGAAGTATAAGTTTGAACAACAGAAAAAAGAGCGTTTAGCTAAGAAGAATCAAGTTGTTAATCAAATGAAAGAAATTCGTTTAAGTCCAGTAATTGATATTGGAGATTTTAACACGAAACTAAAAAGAGGACAAAAGTTCTTAGAAAATGGTGACAAGTTAAAATTATCAATTAGATTTAAAGGAAGAATGATTGTTCATAAAGATCTGGGTAGACAAGTATTAGAAAGATATGCAGAAGCATGTAAAGAGATTGCTACTGTTACGCAAAGAGCAAAAATGGACGGAAGAAATATGTTCATGGTCCTTGAACCTATTAAGAAGTAATCAAGTAAGGAGAGAATTATTATGAGTAAAATGAAAACACATAGCGGTACTGCTAAAAGAGTAAAAGTAACTGGTACCGGTAAAGTTAGAAGACATCAAGCAGGAATGAGCCACTTAATGCCAAATAAAACTGCTAAACAAAAAAGACATTTAAGAAAAGGTAACGAAGTTTCTAAATCAGATCTTAAAAGAATTAAAGATCAAATTTCGAACTTGTTATAGTAATTAGGAGGAATAGAAAATGGCACATGTAAAAGGTGGAAACGTCGCCAAAAACAGACGTAGAAAAGTATTAAAATTAGCAAAAGGTTACTATGGTTCTAAAAGAACTTTATATAAAACTGCTCATGAGCAAGTAATGAAGTCATTAACATATGCTTATAGAGATAGAAAACAAAGAAAAAGAGATTTCAGAAGATTATGGATTCAACGTATCAACGCTGCAGCTAGAATCAATGGTATGAGCTACTCAGTATTCATGAATGGTTTAAAAAAATCTGGTGTAGAAGTAAACAGAAAAATGTTAGCTGACATCGCTGTAAATGATGCACAAGGATTTGCACAATTAGTAGAAGTTGCTCAAGCTGGGTTAAAAAATCCAGTAGTTAAAGAAGAAGTAGTTGAAGCTCCTAAAGCTAAAAAAGCTGCTCCAAAAAAAGCTGCTCCTAAAAAGGCTGCTCCTAAAAAAGTAGAAAAAGTTGAAGAAGTAAAAGAAGAAGCCCCAGTTAAAGAAGAAGTTAAAGAAGAACCAAAAGCAGAAACAAAAGACTTATCATCAATGACTGTTGCTGAATTAAAAGCATTAGCAAAAGAACAAGGTATTTCAGGATATTCAAAACTTAAAAAAGCTGAATTAATTGATGCTTTAAAATAAAAAAAATTAGAGTCCTAGTGACTCTTTTTTTTTTGTAATTTAGAAAAAGGGTTAAAAAATCGGTATATATATTTGTAGAGAAAATGTTACGGAAGGCATTTTGGAATGCTATACTTTTATTAGTAAGGAAGTGATGCCTTTGACAGATAAAGATATTGTAAACAACATTTTAGATGGAAATAAAGAACTTTTTAGTGTTTTAATGGATAAATATCATAATGAAATATTTTCTTATATCTTTAATATTACAACGAATTACGACACAACGGATGATTTGGTTCAAGAAGTGTTTTTAAGGGTGTATCAAAACTTAAACAAATATGATTCAAATAAAGCTAAGTTCCGTACATGGTTGTATAGAGTATGTTCTAACTATGTTTTAAATCAAATTAGTAAAAAGGCCTATAAAAAAAATCGAGAGACTATGGAGTATCAAGATTATATGGTCTCTACAGATAGTACAATAGAAAACGATCTAATAATGGATGAACAATCTAAGAAGATATTAGATATCATCCAAAGTCTAAAAAAGGATTATAGAAAAATTGCATTGTTATATTATTATGCAGGAAAAAGTGTAACTGAAATCAATGAGATTTTAAACATCAATGAAAAGACTATTTATTATGCTTTAAAGGTTATTGTAAAAAAAATAAAGGAGGAAGTGACTCATGAATGAGATTAAAAGAAAAATCGACCCAGATCGATTAAAAATTTCAAAAGAAAAAAATATCGAATCCGTTATGAATCAAATTGAGTCATATCCTGTTCGCGCAAAAAGAAATCCTAGGTTAAAGTATTATTTTGGAATATTAGCTGTCTTAGTAGTCGCGTTCTTCACATTTTATGATTTTCCAGGATCAATTAATCCTTCAACAGAATCTTATGATTTTTTAGCTATTGATATTAATCCATCAATAGAATTTGTATTAAGTGAAGAGGGGTTTGTTATGAGTGTCCAGTACAATAATACAGATGCTGAGATTACAGCTTCAGACTTAGACTTTATCGGACTACATTATGAAGAAGCTGTAAACCTATTTATTGAAGCCGCAATATATGCAGGGTACATTGATGTTAATACAACGGATAACAATGTAGTAATTACTTATGGGTCTGAAAATCAAGAAACTGAATCAAAAGCTCAAAAAGAAGTGGAGGACATTGCTCAGCGATTTTTAGAACAAAATAGAGTTGGTGCTGCAGTACTTGCTGGTGAACAAGTTTTTGAGGAGTTAAATCAATTGGCCACACAATTTGATATAAGTGTAGGTAAAGCACGTATGATTCAGTCCGTTTTGGAGGATGATTCTACTTTAAATATCGAGGGTTTAGTTCAAATGTCCATGATAGAGTTAAGTGAACTAATATCTGGTATTCACGAACATAACATGAATCAGTTTAAGGAAACCCGACTGGAAGAGTCACTTGAAACAAAAAGTAGACTGATGCAACAGAATCAAGCTACAGTAGAAGAGTTTAAAGTAAGGGTGCAAAATGGATCTCAAGAAGTTCCTGATTATGATTCCATAAAAGAGGACCATTTAAGAAATTACCAAAACAAATCAGAGGAATTCCAATCAAAAAGTGATGCGTTAAAACAAGGAGCACAACATGGCGGTTCATCTAATAATCCTCAAGGAGGGCAAGATGATGGCGGAACGAACTCACCCAATCATTCTGATGATTCTGGTTCAAATAAACCACAAAAGAATGGTGTCTTTTCATTCTTTGTTGGCAGGATACAATTTTAAATACGTACTAAGTTACCAGTTTTTCTGGTAACTTTTTAAAAATTTAGAAAAAAAGGAAATAAAACGGTATATATAATAGAAGGAGGAGAGTTTATGAAAAAACTTTTATTAGGGTTAATAGTAGTGACGATGTCACTAATGATGTTTGGTTGTACAGAGGTAAGCGCAGCGCCAGCGGAAGGATATTTAGCAATTGATATAAATCCTTCTATTGAATTCTTATTAGATGAGGATGGTGTAGTAGTTAGTGTGCAATACAATAACGATGATGCGTGTATTGCTGCAGCTGACCTAGATTTTGTGGGATTACACTATGAAGAAGCCATTGAGTTATTTATTGAAGCAGCTGTCAATGCCGGATTCATAGATGTAGAAACTACAGACAATAATGTCGTAATCACTTATGGCGGTAATGAAGAAGTCCAAGATGGTGAGATGCAACAAGTTATGGAGCAAGTAGCTCAAAGATATTTGGAGCAAAAAAGAATTGGTGGTGCAGTACTTAGCGGTAGAGTAGTTCATGAAGAATATGAGGCACTAGCGGAGCAATATGAAATTACTATTGGTCAAGTGAGAATGATTCAAAGTATTCTTGAAACAGATGAAACTCTTACATTTGAGGAGTTGGCAGCTTTACCAATGGAAGAATTATCTTTACTGTTGACGGAACAACATCAAGAAAGTATGAATGAGTTCATTCAAAACAGAAAAGAAAGTTCTCTTCAAATGAAAAACGGATTGGTTGCTGAAAATGAATCAAAAAATGAATCGTTTAGAAATAGAGTTCAAGATGGTACTCAAGAATCACCTGATTATGATGCAATTAAAGAAGAACACCATGCAAACATGGATGCTATTAGAGCTAGATACCAAACTAGAATTGAAGAAAAAAAAGGTATGGTAAGGAATAAAATGGATAGCTCTGGTGTATACACTCAGTCAGGAATGATTACAGGAGAAGATACCACTTCAGGAATGGGCAAAAAAAACAACTCAGGAACTGATGAATAATAAAATGAATTTACGATAAAGGAACACCTTCTTTAGGTGTTTTTTTATATATTGAATATACGATATAATAAATGTAGTTTTGAGGTGATTTAGATGAAACAATATTCTATTGGTGAAGTAGCAAAAACGTTAAATATTAGTGTGCAGGCAATTCGGTTATATCAAGAAAAAGGATTAATTGAACCAAGTTTTATTGATCCAAGTACGAAGTATCGATATTTTGATGAAGAAGAAGCTGCTAAAATTTGGCGTATAAAAATTCTTCAATCAGCTGGCTTCGAGCTAAGCGAAATTAAGAAGTTAGACGATTCTACATTAGAGGATATTGAATCACAGATTCAAGAGAAACTAAATACTCTTCAAGAAGTGATTGAACAAAAGAGACTAGCTTCAAGATATTTAGAAAGACAACTTTTTGGCATTGATAAGTATAAATCAGTTCACGAGATTGAAATTAAGTGGATTGATAACAGATACGGGATTTGCTTTGCAGAAGAAGCTAGGTATGATTTGATGAGTCACTTAGGGGATCTCAGTAATTTAAAAGGGATTTATGGGGTAAACCAAGAAGTCTGTTATGAACCAACTTCAAGATTTAAGGTTATCGGTAATGATTTAGTGCTTCAAGATCTTTTTGCTGTACAATCAGAGGAAGATGTTAACTCAACAGTACAACCCAAAGGATGGTATGCTTGCGTTTATGTAAAAAAAGAAGAAGATATTGGAAAACACTTTGATAATATTCAAAAGCTGATAAAAGAAAAAGGCTACACCTTAAGAGGGGATGCCTTAGCGTCTATACTGATTAACAATAATCTTGTTAACAGTAGTAAATACAACTTAATAGAGTTGCAGGTTGCGCTGATTAAGAATTAATAGTCCGTATCAACGAAGTCAAAACCAGCTTTTTTAAGGGAATCAAGGAATGCTTGATTTCCTTTTCTTATCTCATCAGCTACGTAGTGTAGCCCAAAGTAGCGCTGAGCCATATGAATATGCCCCAGTTTTTTTGCATATTCAACAGCTTTATTTGCATACTCCACACCGTGAACATTCTTAGTAGTAGAGAAGAGTTTTTCAAGATTTTGTTCACTTATTGGAGAATTACGGTTCATATACTTCTCATTCATCATTGAGTTGATTTTAATTTTCTCTGGTGAAGAGTATGCTTCTTTATGAACTATACTTTCATATAACAGCTTTTTAGCTGGTTCTGGATATTTTTTTGGATAACCTAATGAAACAATAACTACAGGGAATACTCCCTCAGGTAGATTAAACATTGGTCTTAATTCATCAAAACAACTTTCTACAGTACCGAGATATACACTTCCTAGTCCTAGTGAATCTGCGGCTGTACAAACATTTTGGGCCGCGATAATCGTATCTTGGAATGCAATCCAAAAATGACGATAACTTTGTCTTAATGCGTATGGAGCATAATTTGCCTTTGCCCATTCTTCTGATCTATGCCAATCGATGCAAAAAAGTAAGTTTACAGGAGCATTTTTAACTATTGGTTGCATTACTCCAGTATCATATAGTGCTTGTTTCTTTTCTTGACTACGAATCTCAATAATACTGTACGGTTGAAGGTTTCCTCCAGTAGCGGCATGACATCCTGCATCAATAATAGTGTTTAACACCTCTTTAGAGACCTCTTTATCAGTGAAGGAGCGAACACTGGCTCTTTCATATAAACATTTAATTACTTCATTTTGATATTTCATAAAATTACCTCCTAAGAACATTCTAAACTCTATAGTAAGTATAGAGTCAATAAAACGAATAAAAAAACACCTTTAAGGTGTTCATTTATTGGAAACAACAATTTGTGGGAATGGAATTTCAATACCATTTTCTTCAAATAGTTTTTTGAGTTCATTACGTAAGTCTCTCTCGATTTGGAAATGACTCATTGGTTCTGTTTCTACAATGATTCTACAACCAATGTCTGAAGCATTCATTGAGATTACTCCTAAGTAAACAGGATCTTTTAACATAGAAGGATGTGTATACTTTTTGTTTTTAATAAACTCATTAATAATCTCTTCCATTTTATCTAAGTCTGTTTCATATGCGACACCAAAGTCTATAATTCCGATTGAATTATATTTAGAGAAGTTTTCTACTGTTTGGATATCGCCATTGTTAATAATCTTCAGTGTACCTGTCCAGTCCTTGATTTTAGTTGTTCTTAAACCAATATCAATAACTTCTCCTTTAAAACCTTCAATTTTAACTATATCTCCGATTGAGAAACTGTCTTCAAAGATAATAAAGAATCCGCTAATAAAATCAGCTACTAGTTTTTGTGCACCCAAACCAAAGGCTAACCCTAATACAGCTGCTGATCCTAAAATCGCCTTTGTGTCAACGCCAAATGAATCTAGAATAATTACGATAAATATGAACCAGATCACGTAACGTCCAATGCTAATAAATACTTTGGAGATTGTTGTCTTTCTTTTATCTCCTTTGTTTAGTTTTAATAATCTTGCGACTAGCTTCTTGTAAATTGAAATTAGAATTTGAGCTAATACAATATACAAAATAGTAGTAACCGCTCCCCAGAAAATAACCGTATAGTTCGTTTGAATATAATCGATTGTTGTATTAATGATATCCATAAAAACACCTCCTTCTCTATTATAGAATATATCACTATATAACTAAAGTAAAAGCGTTTTCAAGATTTGAACAACTTAATTAGAAAAAGTGTCGAAAAGGAGTGTATTTTCTTTAACAGGAATAGTTCGTATGCTATAATAAAGTTGCCTGAAGGGTTTCGTGTATTCTATATGAAGCCGAACACTTTTTTTACGGGAGT
>PPCM01001045.1_pt1 | contig 14891 bp, 13 predicted proteins | sample 1555541 | NCBI WGS metagenome assembly PPCM01 (sample SAMN05284479, study PRJNA326546) | Marine sediment metagenome, whole genome shotgun sequencing project. | isolation source: marine sediment | place: Germany: Wadden Sea | collected 2012-09-05 | reverse complement strand
GTCGGGCCATCGTACGGCCGTCCATCGTCCAGATCATCTTCTCGTTCTACACCAAGTTGCTGGTTCACCCACTCTTCTTGCTATTTGGAATCACAGTCTTTGTCAGCCTCACGGGCGTCGCCATCTACGGCGCTACCAACCTGCAGCAAGACTTCCAACTGACCGATCTTCTGCCTAACGGATCTAGCGTGTGGAAGTTCTACGACAGGACACTGAATCTATTCAGCGGTCTTGACTATAGCTGTGACGTTTTGATGAAATCTCCATTCATAGCTTACCATGTCACCGGGACACAATCTGAGATTCAGTCCATGATGACCGATCTTGACGACACCGGCCACATTCAACGGTACCGCTTCGACGAGACTTGGTTAGGTGGCTTCATCGCGTGGCACACGACGGCGTTCTCTTCACCGCCTCCTACGGATCTGTCAAGCTTCAACACCAAGCTAGCGACGTATCTGGGTGGTCCTGGCGCCAAGTACAAGACGGACGTGGTCCTAGATGGGGGCTCTGTCAAGTACAGCAGACTACCCGTCGTAGCCAAGCCCCTAGGCGATGTATCGTCACAAAAGCGCATGTTAGGTGATATCCGCGCTGCTGTCGACAGCTATCCCTTCCTCGCGTCGCCGTATTCCTTCTCGTTCACCAACATCGAGCAGTTCGAGGTCATCATCCCCGAGGCGCTGTGGTCGATGGGGTTGTCGGTCCTCGTGGTGCTAGTGTTAACTCTCATCATGCTGCCTTCCATCAGATTGGCATTGTTAGCGTTCTCAGCGGTTGCTATGATTCTCTTCACGCTTGTCGGCCTCCTTCCGTACTTCGACATCAAATTCAACTCCGTGTCGACCGCCAACCTCATCTTAGCAGCGGGACTCGCCATTGACTTCACCATTCACGTCTGCCACGCCTATTACACTGCCACGATCCACCACACCGTCTACTACGGCGACATGAGCCTCCTCAAGCGCCGGTTCGCCCAGCGTCGAGTGCGGACTGTGGAGGCGCTCCGCACCATCGGGCCGCCCGTCGTGTATGGGGGCATGAGCACGCTTCTCGCCACTGCGCCCCTGTTTTTGGCCACGACTGGCGTGTTCATCGTCTTTTTCCTTTGTTTCCTGCTCTTGGTGTTGATTTCTCTCACCTACGGAGTCCTACTCCTGCCCCAAGCCCTTCTAGTCTTCGGAGCCACCGGTTTCTCCAAACGGAACATGTCTGCTGATCGTCCCGTCAACGATGAAGTCACTATCGAGTACTCACCACCAACGGGTGATGATATTGGGTGCACGCTAAAGGATGACTATCTCGTGGGGAGGGGGTCGGTCAGTAGCATGTCCCGCGTAGCAGCGGAGGAGGAAGGAGACATGTCAGTCACCAGCGTTACTGATGAAACAGGCACTGGGGCCAGCACTGGGGATAATGTGGACGGGGATGAGACATCTGATACGGAAGATTCGAGCGACAGCATCGAGAGCATCGAGTTTAAGACTATCACCGGCAGTGAGATGTCCGACGCGTAGTGTGGTCCATAAACTCACATTCGTGGGGTTTTTTGAGGGGGTACCGGCTCCGGCACAACAAATAAAATGTGTCTCCCACTTCCCATACCGACGCTGCGGGTCGGTAGCCCTTGCCCCCTGGCGGACACTGACGCAGCAGCCGTGCTCATTTGTCGACACCGTAAAAAATGATAAAATCGTATGCAACAGACTGTGACTTGAAGGACGTTCAATATCTTCTGATGGAAGTATCTGGAAGCCTTGAGGACATCAGTATGGTCGATACTCCACGCAGTGAACCTCTCAATCAAAGCAGTAGCGAGAAACAAATTCACCGTGGCGAGAAAACAGAAATGGCAGTCGAAGAGCCCACTACACCGCAACCACCGCAGGGAAAAGCGCTCAGCTTCCTCGAACAATACGTACGTACCGTTCTATCCCATCTAATCCAGACATCTGCTGTCGTAGACGGCAATGGCGATGCCACTCAAACATCAGGATGGGATTCAGCCCCCGAGCTGGACGAGGAGTCGTCCCCGGGCCGGGACATGCGTATGAGACGCCCATCACATGCCCTGTTTGCCCACCGTAAGCGGCGTGCGGGGTCTCAGCCAGCCGTTCAGTGGACGATGGGCCTGTCGCCTGACATCAATCGAGGGAGCAGGGTTGGAGGATCATGTATGTCGTAGCGAGCAGTAGGGGGTACGGGGTTGAGTCGCGCGTGTTGTGGGATGATTATTGATTTATCCACACTTTTTACCCCTTGCAGCCTATCAAAAAAAAACTTACCCAGTCAAGAAGCAGCGGCGGACCAGGTTCCTAGACAAGCGGAAGCGGTACGAGCAGGACGTTGGCATCACTCTCCGTATGAACGCCATCAACATCCTCTAGCCCCTCCCTCTTCCTTCATTTCTCTTCGCCCCGTGGGTGGGTCGGGATGGCAGCTTAGTATTGGGTCGGCGAGTGGTGTGGACGGGCCTGAACTGGACATCCGTGGTAAATCTACTCCCGACGTCGCCTCTTGTACAGCATGGCTTATTCGGTGCAGGTTCAGGAGGGCTTGCCGCACAGTTCAGGGTCGTGCGACTCCAACCAAATTTGACTCGGATCGACTCTTCATTCATGACCACAACCCTTACCCTTCCCATCCTAGCTAATTTATCCATCACTAGTACCCATCACTTGTCGTCAATCACGTCCGCGTAACGCATGACGGTCGTCAACGCGATATCAGTCAAGATCTCGTTCGTCGGCGGCTCACCTTCATCCGGCCTGCCTCGTCCGGAGCAGAAGTCCCGCATAGCCCGTCCAGTCAATATCTGGCGTCCACCGCGGGTGGGTTGGGCGGGTTTGGGGGCCTTGGGTCGGACTGGCTTGGTCGCTAGATTATCCATTAACGGGGCGAGCTCAGCCATCGATTTCTCAGCCTTGAGACGTTCCTCCTCCTCTCTCTCTTTCTTGATCATAGCTCGCCTATGTTGACCGACTTGTTGGACCACCGACTGACCGAATGACACGTATTCTTCCTCATCATCATCGACGGGCATCGCTCCAAGCCCCGGGGCCAGGCTGTTTCTCGACGGGTCGTATGTCACGTCGATGAGAGCCTTGGTTTTCTTCTTTCGTATGGCGTTGTATAAATCGTCGTCTTCTTTCTTTCGTTGGGCGGCGGCCTCGACCTTCTTGGCGGCGGCAACACGTTTTTCTTTCTGTTCCACGCTCTCGATCTTCTTACCCTCATTATCAGTCTTATTCTCGTCAACCTTGGCCTTGTCACGCTTCAACGTCAGCGTCTTCTGCCGCACCGATCGTGGCGTTGACAATCTATCCATATAACTCCTTTGATCCACCGGAAGACGCCGCTTGACAGGCGCACTCACCGCTCGAGACGGCCTACCATGCAACGCTTCCGCCGGAGCCGTTGTCGGTCGGGCGCTCGCCTTTCCCAGGTAGCCAGACCAAGGGTGTTCCCCCGGCCGGCCCCGAGGTGCTGAAGGGGCGCGGGGGGCGGGTTTGTTGATGGACGATGACAGTCGCGTCCGCCCCATCTTCTGTAACATAGGATCAGCGGTCCGAATATATCTGTGATTCTGTACTGGTCTTCCACGACTCCTTGGCGGAGTTTTGTTTCTCGGCGGCTGTGGGTTGGTTTGAACGAACGGTGGTCTGCCCGATCTCGGTGGGGTGCCAGGCCTTTCGTTGAACTGTCTCCAATCCTCTGCCCCACGTCCTTGAGGTCTGATGGTCCCTGTCTCAGCGAGTAGCGCCGCCGCTTCGGCTTCGACTGCTTCAATCTCAAACTCGCTGGGCTGAGCCCCGAGGTAGCCCGCGCCTTCACCCGCTGGGCCGACGACAGCCGCCCCGAATGGCACGGAGCTGTGCCCTGACTGCCGACTCAATGTGCGAACTTCCGCAGCGGTCATATTGACTGCCCCTGATATATCTGCCGGAATTCTGTCATCCTTGACCAACTCACCTATCAGCGTTGAGTCGAGGTTCAGCATAGCCCTGGACTGCGGCCTGGACAACGTGGCGGCGCGGGTGGCCATCCTTGACGACGGTCGTGACCCGCCGGACGTGGCTGACTTGGGTCGACCCGATATGGGTCTACCGGATGTTGGGGTGGCTGATGAGAGGCGGCGAAGGATGACCTCCTCCGTCTGGTACTGCCGCTTGACTGGTGCGGTGTACAGTGGCTTGTGGTCAGGTTCTAAGTGCAGGTCATCATCGACGTCGCGTGGGGAAGGCATGGCCATCCAGGTGGGGGTCGCGGGGGTGGTCGAGAGGACGGACTCGGGGCGCTGGATCGTGGGGAAGGGTACGCGGCCGTTCCTATTCGGGGCTGTTCTCGGACGGACCGGCAGGGTCCCGCCATTGATGATCTGTTGAGCACGGTTAGACCTACGTCGAGATATCCGCTCACCCGCCTCGGTTGACGCTGTATCGTGGTATCTGATCACCCTATCGATTCTCCGCTTCACGTGCCCCGTGGCAACAGCCATATCGCCCGCCAGCAGCTCGTCGGGATGTGTGATGGCGGCGAGGGCCTCGTGAACCTGCCGCACAGAGATGATGCGCGTCTGGTTCGTTTGCATGAGTTTGCGGACCTCCTCTTCCTCTAGCGGGGACGTCTTGTACGAACGGTTGCGGATGTCGGAAGCCGTGCGGAAAATTTGGGCAATGAGTCTCAGAACGTGCCCCTTCTGGCGCTGGAAAGGCTTTGGGAGCGGCTTATCGCTCTTTGCCTGTGGCAGAGGCTGGTACGTTACTGTAACAAGGCCTTCATCTCCTGTCTGAGGAGCAGATTCGGTTGGAGCTTCGTGTGCCTTCTTGCGAATAGAAACCTTGCCAATCCCACCGACTTTGAGTTCTATATCGTCACTGCCATCTACAAGCATCCGCTGGACGTCTGCATCGTCCTCCTTCTCGGGACCTGATGGCATGTGGGTTTGTTATCGTCGATAAAAATATAGAACAACGGCGGTTGAGGCGCTAGGAATACATGGAATGATCATGCCATGACAGAAATCGTCGCGGTGTTTTGTCTTGTTCGATTTATGTGCAACGACGTTTGAAAGGAAAATTTGCCAAATTTCCGGCTGGTAGATGTTTGCCAAGCAGATAAAGCCGATATTCGGCAAAAAGGTTGCATCAGATGCTCAACAGACCACTGAAAAGCCGTCTACGGCTGAGAGAACCTTCTCCATGGACGATTTCGTGCTCGGAAAACAGATTGGGAAGGGCAAGCTGGGCACTGTGTTCGTTGCAAAGGAGAAGAAGAGCGGTTACATTGTTGCCATCAAGTCGATGTCGAAGAAGGAGCTCGCTAAGGGTGGTTACAAGATCACTGCCCTCCGAGAAATCGACGTTCAGAGCAAGCTGCGCCACCCCAACATCAGTAGGCTTCATGGCTACTTCCACGACGATGAGCAGATCCACCTCATTGTCGAATACGCCGCCGGTGGTGAGCTTTATGCCGAACTCAAACGTCGCCACCATTTCGACGAACCTACTGCCGCTCGCTACATTTTCCAGATCGCGAGTGCTATAGAATATCTCCACAAGCATAAGATTGCCCACCGGGACCTGAAACCAGAGAATATTCTCATGGACCTCGATGGTAACCTCAAGCTCGCCGACTTTGGATGGGCCTGCCGTCTGGACACCAAGAACCCCCGGAGAAAAACGTTGTGCGGCACGCTGGATTACCTGCCCCCTGAAATGGTCCGCGGGCAGGCTTATGACCAGACGGTCGACACCTGGGCGTTGGGTGTGATGCTTTACGAGTTTTTGGTCGGCGACTGCCCGTTCCTGGCTGACGACTACGACAAGACGTACGAGCTGATCTGCAATGTGAAGATGCCGTCCCTGCCACCCTACGTGTCCAAGGAGGCGAAGGACCTTATCAACAGGTTATGTCGAGCAATGCCGAGCAAACGACTCGACCTGGGTGAGGTCCTCAAGCACCCGTTCATCAAGAAGTATGTGAAGCGGACGACGCTCCAATGAAAGAGGGGCGAGTGAGTTAGGCTTGATAAACGACCTTCGGTATGTTTGGGAATTTATGGATTCACAGATTTTCTGGGGGAAACTCACATTGTTAACGTTTTACCGGCATCGTTGAACGGACACGTTGGGGGTCTGATGAGCGGTGGGATTTCGGTGCAATCAATAAAACAACATTCATAAATTGAACTTCCGAATTGCAATTTGCACCTGGACCGATGAGTTTCTCACCTGCAGGCGCTAAAAGATGCCAACCAGCTTCATTGGAACGGGATCCATTCAATGCCCATCAATTTGGCAAGAGGCCAGCTGTTGCCGCCGTGATGTCCCGTGGAAAGATGTTTGCGAGTCCCACAGCCTGGAACACCGGTCGCCACCAGTCCAAAATGTTCCCTGCACTTGACCAGTCATCAGCGGACGCGACATACCCGCTTCTCCAAGCCTACGTCCCCCAAGACGTTCAACAGCGTGTGACATCACAAGTTTCTCAGGGCGCTGGGCCAGTATTCACCGCAAACGATGTGGAAGCGATACTCCAGAACGCAGAGAAGCAGATCACGTCCCGGGAGCATGACAAGCACCGCGTGGCCCTCGCTGAGGCGCTTTCATCACAACAGCGGCTCTTCGCATCATTGACGGAGGGTACCGGCGCCCCCCAACGAGACGACGATGACGATGGGTACAGCTACTACTCATAGGTGTAGAATCCGCATTAATCTCAACACAGGGTAGCGCGCGCCCGCAGACTGGCTCCTAGCATGCCGGAAACGGGTTCGGGTGTGGCGTGTGTGAAGTCTCTTTCAGATAAACAATGGCTACATGGGATTGCCGGTGGCGGGTGGGGTTGTGAGGGCATGCCCACTGCCCCGGCAGCTAGCTGAATTTGGTCCGTAATCAAACGTTTCGCCGAGTTATATTTGGAACACCATATACAAGCCAGAATCTTACCCATTTGCGGTGTTTTCTGCCAGTAGCGTGCCGAAATGACGCTTGTTGAAAACGTATTTATGAGGATTGTCGCCAACTCTCGCCTGCATCAATAACAGCTGTAGAGCCCGTTGAACCGTGGAAATGGCCAAACCCAAGTTTCCCGTGGCTGTAGCACAGCTTGGTAGCACATATTGTGTGAATGAACCCCCACCGCAGCCTGAGTCAATTGATTGTGTGCCCTCTGAATCCGAGATGGCGGTGATAACGTATTCTGCGATCGCAAGGGGCAAACCAGGCAAGTGCATGAGCTATGTTGAGAGCGGGATCACCAAGGATCAGATCCCAGCTAGTGCATTTATAGACAGCAACGATTTTGATGTTTCAACGCTCTCTTTCGACCGACACCTCACCTCACGGGATCTGACGGCCATCGCCGAGCTCAAGGAGTACATGGCCGTCGAGCACTCTGACGCCACGCTTGACGAGCCGTCCATCGGCACTGGAGGTGACTGGAAGCTCGCCAGATTCCTTCGTGAGGTTCAATACGATATCCCAGCGGCCGCCGAGGCGCTCCTCAACTTCATTGACTTCCGCGCCGAGTTTGAGCTGGACACCATGACCCTCGCCTCTCTAGGTCTCGAGCCAAGGGATTTATGGCGGCGACCCGGAGGTGACGGGGGCGGATACCACGGATTCGAGCTACTGCAGCCTGATGTACGGCACGGATCGGGGGCCGACCAGACGTTCATCACAGTTATGATATGTATCTACTTCTTTGAGTGGTTCGATCGGAAGTATCCCCGCTCTTTCGATAAGTTCATTCTTTACTTCCACGGCGACTGGCTCTCGTCCATACCCACTGCTATTCCCATGTTCGCCGTCCAGCATAGCATACATCATAGGTTCTATCCTTATCGTACCGGACCGACCATCGTCGTCCGTCCCACGCCAATTCTGCACATTTTGTATCACATTAAGAACCAACACCAGAGGTTTAAGGAACGTCTAGCGTCACGCATGGCGGAAGAATCGACCATACATGACGACCAGGACACGAACGACGAGGGCCCCGACCCAACCCCAGTGTCTACCCGGGGGTCGGCGGCGTCTAGTTTATTGTCTCTGACCCCAGGCATTGCCATGCCATGCGTGGGGCGCCACCCGGTGCTTGTCGTCGGCGGTGACCTGACAGCAATGACGAAAATTTTCCCCAGCAACACCCTGCCGCCGGAGTATGGAGGAACTATGATTCAACAATTCGACGCCGACGCGACCTTTAGCGACATGGACGGCGATCGCCCCGGCCTCAGCGAGGCTGCCTTAGCGAAGTGGCGAGAGCGCTTCGACCTCCACTTCGACCATTACAAGGATGGCGGCACCCGAAACGCGCTAAGGAAAGGCACAGCATATCATAAGGTCACTGGCAACAGATGGATGCGGGTGGTGCTGGTGCTGAGGCCACACGTGCTCATTCTTCGGACGTCGCTTGATGAAATCATTCCCGTATCTGTTATTCCAATGGACTGGGTGGAGATTTATCCGAATGGCGGGAAGATGGCGGCTCGGCCTCATGCCATCACGATCGCCACGCTCAAGAGAGATTATCTCGTGGCGTTTGGGACGAGCGAGGAGAAGGAGGACTGGGTGACAGCGTTGAGGCAGGTGGCGTCGGAGAACGTGCAGCAGGACAGTTAGCAGAGGTAGGCTCGGTGTCTTCACATCTCTCACTCTTATTTATGCGGTTAACAGTGTCTATCGGTTCATCATTCATCATTATAATCTGGATAATCATAAACTGGACAGTGTTCGTGATGCTACCACTATCGGTGGGGATGTCCCAGATAGCCATGTAGATAATCCCTTGGCGCTCACCAACGGCGGCGTGTTTAGCCGTATTTAGTAACTCTCACTGTCACCCTGCGTAAACAGTTTGTTCGATATCAGGCGGATATTTATAAAGACTGCAAACGCTGACCCAATATTCGGGAAAGGTAGAGTCCCCGCCAAGGTAAGGTAGTCCCCATTCACCGCGACTGTGTCCTGCCGACGTATGGATGAATTCAAGTCAATCTGTCATTAGGGGGGTGGTTGAATCCAAATGTGCATAGCATCCCATCATTGAAACTGAAATCAAGCAATGCCCCTAATCCCCATCACTGTACGTGACCTAGCCGGAAAACAACGTGAGATCGAGATCGAGAACGACGCAGGTGTCACCATTGATACGTTGAAAGCCAAGATTGCAAGAGCGTTTGGCGTATCTGCTGATTCATTTACAGTTATGTACAACGGCGGACCGATGCAACCTGGCTGCACCCTGGACGACCTGGGTCTTCAGCCAAACGAGCTGCTCTCGACTGTAACTATTGGTCTTGGTGGTTAACATTCTGAACTGGAGATAAACAAAGATTGCAGGCTTATAGCAGCACCAGGTATCCCTAGTGACCGTAATACTGCACTTCCATGGGCGGAGACTCTTTTTCGGGCATTCGGCATCTCCGTCAGATACACACGAGTAGTTGTCAGAACCGTGCACAACACAGGAAGGCCCCAACGCGGTATACAACCCCTTTTCCTCGCGATACTGGCCATGCCATCTCCATAGAGGGTCTCATTCCTCCTTACTTCGGCATAGCGGGTTGGAACTATATGTGGTCATCACCCAGACAACCCCCAAAAAAATACCCGCCCAACCAGCTGTTGTGCGGCGCCACGGTCATTCTCTTTCCTGTTTTCTTATTGACGGTGTCCCCAAACACGCTCCACTTCATAATATGCTGAGGCCAACGTGTCACCATTAGTGACTTTCAGAGTCAAAGTCAGTCAGAGTCGGAGTCAGTTGACACAACTTTAGTTGACCAACAACAACACAATGTCAGCTGAACAACTGCGTAAAGCTGCAAAGGCCGGGAATGAAGCAGATATCTCAAGAATTATACAGCAGGGCGCTGATAGCAACGCTGCTGATGAGAATGGACGCACTGCAATGTATTTCAGCGCCCAGAATGGCCACCACAACTGCTTGGTGCTGCTGTACAGATACGGTGCCGACGTCAACAAAGCCAGCGACGACGGTGAGACTCCCACTCGCATTGCCGCCGAGAAGGGCCACGCGAAGTGCATTGAAATGCTTCACAGACTGGGTGCCGACATCGACAAGGCCAACGTTAATCAAACCAGTCCTGCGTACGCCGCCTCTTACAGCGGCCACACGCAGTGCATCGAGGTGCTTCATAGGCTGGGCGCTAACATTCACCAGAGAAGGAAAGGTGGCTTTACACCCACGTACATCGCTGTGCAGTACCGCCAGCCGCAAAGCATTGAAACCCTCGCCAAGCTGGGTGCCGACGTCAACCAGTCAAAGGATGGTGGGTTCACCCCCATGTACATGGCTGCCATGAACGGCGACTTGCAGTGCATCGAGCTGCTTCACAGGCTTGGTGCCGACGTCAACAAAGCCAGCGACGACGGTGAGACTCCCACTCGCATTGCCGCCGAGAAGGGCCACGCGAAGTGCATTGAAATGCTTCACAGACTGGGTGCCGACATCGACAAGGCCAACGTTAATCAAACCAGTCCTGCGTACGCCGCCTCTTACAGCGGCCACACGCAGTGCATCGAGGTGCTTCATAGGCTGGGCGCTAACATTCACCAGAGAAGGAAAGGTGGCTTTACACCCACGTACATCGCTGTGCAGTACCGCCAGCCGCAAAGCATTGAAACCCTCGCCAAGCTGGGTGCCGACGTCAACCAGTCAAAGGATGGTGGCCACACACCCATGCACATGGCTGCCATGAACGGCGACTTGCAGTGCGTTGAGCTGCTTCACAGGCTTGGTGCCGACGTCAACAGAGTCAATAATTTTGGGAACACACCCACCCAGATCGCCAAGAAGGAGGGCCACGCCGAGTGTGCCGAGCTCATCCGTCGGCTGGAAGCTATGCCTCTTTATTCACCTGACCCCGTGTTCGATCCGAAGGACTACAAGTAGAAACGTAGACTGAACATAGTACCACCGCTGCTGACCCGCGTTCGCCAGTCATCCATGGGATACGACAGTGTCTAGGGGATTCGGGTGATGTCCTCTAAATTCCACAGGCTGCCCACCAAGCCAGTTTCCAAAACAATCACTGTAAATCGAACGAGTGAGAAATGGCCTACGTGGACGCTAGAGACTTCCTCGCGAGCAACCTCCGGGTTCCCAAGCAGTATGTACTCCCTCTCATAGTGTTACGTCAGTCGGATTGAGTCTACAATTTCCACAAAGTTTGAATCAAAGGTTCTCAAGCGGTTTGAGCGCAGCAAGCCAACTCCTGAAGATTCGTTGAAGGCAATCCGTCAGAAACGCGTCCGGCGGCTCAATCTCATGAAACGCAACGCTTCAACAGTCCTGTCTGCCCAGTCTATCAATCAGCTTGCTTCTCTTTGGTCGTCGTATGCACGCACCGTTCTCGGCCGCTTTGATCCCGCACGGCCCGACGAGGGGTTCTACTCTGTGCTGCTCCGGCTGGACCTGACCGGCGCGATCCTCAAGGTGGTTCAATCGCGTTATGCCGTGTCGCAAGTCGGTGTTGAGGGCATCGTCACGCTCGAGCAGACAGGAAGCTTCACAATTCAAGATGTGGAGGGGAGACCGCATGGGAAGCAGCCCAAGGTCACCAAGGTCATGAAACGTGGCACTGTGTTCGAGCTGACCATTCCCGCCGGCGAGGCACGCTGCCTTGTCCATCTTTACGGGGACAACCTGATCCACTCGCCAGCAGAGAGGACCACAAGGAAGTATAAGGAGAAGGGCAGCGTCGGGGTGCCGATGGCGGTGGCCAGGTCGAGGACCATTGGCACAGGGTGGTGACGGAGGTGTGGACGGGTCTTTGTTTTGTTTCGTGGTCGGCGGTTTAGCTGAGATGCACACGAGATGCGTTACAGTGTAGTGATGAGGCCTGCTCGACCCCAATCCTTCTGAACAGCGCGTTTCTTGTTTCGGACTGTAAATCGTTCTTTCTTGTGAATCCAAATTTTGCGCCGTACACCGGCATGTCCTTCATTCAGAAGCTCATACATGCCAACTATCATTTACCCTATCGCTCTTTCGGCGATAGGTCGGAATCATCGTGTGATTTCGCCTTTCTTCTCTCTGTTCGAGTAGGTCATAGCATCGCTGTGCCCGCACGGCTAGCCAAGCAGAAGCTCGAGGTTGAAAGCGACGGCAAAACCGAGTGTGAGATCAAGTTCCAGCATCGTCTGTCTCTCATCGACCTTGAGACGGGCCTCCCCGTCGGCAGGACGTTCCTCTCTCGTTACATCGCCCCACAAAGCGTTGCCCCCGTCAAGGCCAAGCTCCCCGCACAAGCGTTCAAGGACCACGACGTGTTTGCCCGTGCAGATGTCGTGTTTTCTGAAGACGTGATGATGTTGACAGATATCGGCGACGTGGGTCGGGTCGCTCTGTTGATCGAGATGATTGGAGGCCTGGCGATCACCAACCCGCAAGGGGAGGTGATTCTGCACGAGACGTCCATTGGGTGGACAGCTAACTGCTTTCTATTCAAGGCGATAGCCGACCACGTCAAGGGCACGAAAAAGCTCACAGTTTATCCGGAACCCGCAATTCCGGCAATATTCAAGCTATTCCAACACACGACGTCTCCCAAATACATCATATCCAGCGGAATCACCTCAGGCTCCCAGCTTTCAAAAATCTCGAGCAAACTTCGCGACCCATCATCGGTGGTCTATTGCGCCATGCAGGCACTCAACGCCCAGCCAGAGGAACTCATGAAGATCGGGTCCGTCATCCCTAAGAACGTCTTCGTCTCTCCCCACTCGACCATCGCTGGTGTGTTGGACGGATGCGCCAAACCAATGCTGTCTTCGTTCGATTGGACCGCCAAGGCCCCGCCGGCAGAAGTATCCCAGATTCTGGAGTCATGTTCTGATCTTCCACCCGCCCCAGGGCTTCATTTATATCCAATCGAGCTTGAGCCCGTCTCACTTACGATTTGTCTCCAAAAAACAACCTTCGCGGGCCTCGCAGACGCCACCGACGCCGTCCGAACTCACTTCCAACAGGTGCACGACGGCACGTCCACACGTGTCCTATCGCGCTCTGTCTCCTTCCACGTCCACAACGGCCTCAAGTCCATGAGCGTTCGGACCCAGCCGCTGGAAGGCGATGTGCTGAGTGACGATATTAGGCTGACTATTCCCATGCACCGGCATTGCTTCGTGTTGGTGACCGTGGAGGTCGGCATCGAGACAGAGGTGAGATCTGGTCCGTTTAATGGCACAGTGACAATCGTAGCGGCCGTCTTCCACCCGTTCAATCCTAGATCCGCGGCGCCCGAACACAATGTTCGTCCAATCTGGACAGCTGTGACCTTCGTCCCCCTGCCGCTGCCTGAGATCGCTGGCACGCTCCATCTGCCACAATCCCTTTGCCCGACATCGGTCGACGTTTCTGCCGAAGTTATTCATGAGCCGCCCCCATCAGCCCGGTCCCGCGGCCACGCCCTGACACCCGGTCGACCCGGCCCCCGCCCCATCCAGCCCGGGGTACCCCAGTCACCCCTGGCCACCATGACGCCCCAAGCCCATCGACCCGCCCCGCCGGGTCGACCGGATCGGTCGGGTCTCGAGTCGATCGACCCTAGCACATTTGCATCGTTGAGCGTGACTCAGTCGTTCTTCGCTCCTGGGGCACCGGGTGGACCAGCTACAGCAGGGGGGGCGGAATTCAACCCAACCGTTCATGTGAAAGCCACGGTGACGGTCGATTCTATTAGATACGTTGGGCCATCGCGACGCGTTGACCAAATCAGACCCGTTGTTCAACACGACCAGCCAACGCTTCCAGCTGACCACGACAAGTACATTGAGTTTGACCAACGACTGAAACTTGTGCTCAGAGTCGGCGACATCGGGTCACACAGCATTAATGGTCAATTCACAGTGACGTGCCGTCCCGGGACAGCGGTCAGTGTCACCGGTGGGGATTTATCTCGGCGGCCGCTTGAGCTTCATGTCAGTGAGACTGCTGGACACGGTCGATATCCTGTGATATTAGATTTGGTCGACTACCGCGGCTATGTTATCGGTCGCAGCTTATTGTACCATGGAGCCCTTCGCCCGTTTAAGGGCACCTCGACCGTGCTTTTTGCTTCGACCACAGGCACTGTCCGGCAATCCAGCGTGATCTCCAATGCTCTCGAGGCTGTTGTGAAGATCTCCTTTACTGCCGAGCCTGATGTGCCTGCCACCAGTCTCCCGCGCCCTGCCGGCCCCCTGACCCTTGCCGCCCCCGTTAATCTCGAGGCGGCTGGGTTGGGTCGGGTGGGCGTGGTGGGTGAGTGTGAAGATCAGGGATCATTGCTCGCGATGTTGGCACGTGCGGGACTGCCGACGTTTGGATGAAGGGGTTGGGATGTTAGTTTAATTGAATCTGCTGATTAGCGAGGTCACGTGCGTTGATCAGTCGTAAATAGACCTATATTGACATAAATCCGACCAATTGCTCACCCCCACGGGGGGATGAGCATGTTCTCGGCAGTTACGTCGCGGTGGAACGTCTTACCGCAGGCCCCGCACGTCTTGTATTTGGACCGCTTCTGCGCCTGACTCTCAATGAGACGTGTGCCGCACCAGGAGCAAGCGAGGGAATGCTGTCGAGCAGTCGTGGTAAGAATCAGAAATTATGGGTCTCATTGATACTATCAAGGACATGCGCGTTGCTGAGCTCGAGGACAAGAACATGGCCATCGTTGTGATCATCCTGAATGTGGTATGTCCTCTTTTGTGCTGTTTTCTCGAAAATGCTTGTTGACCCGAATTCTCAAAGCAGCTTTCAAGAAACAAGCGCAATTCATCTCTCCCTTACTCCAGTTCCCCATCCCCGGTCTCGGCACCCTCATCTCCGGCTTGATCGCCGAGGATGCGTCTGATGTTACCAAGGTCGGTATC
>PPCM01001044.1_pt1 | contig 14913 bp, 12 predicted proteins | sample 1555541 | NCBI WGS metagenome assembly PPCM01 (sample SAMN05284479, study PRJNA326546) | Marine sediment metagenome, whole genome shotgun sequencing project. | isolation source: marine sediment | place: Germany: Wadden Sea | collected 2012-09-05 | reverse complement strand
AGAATTAGTAGAAGAAGTAAAAGAGGAAACTCTAGAACCTGTAGTTGAAGAAAAAATAGAAGAAGTGAAAGATAAGGAACCAAAGGAATCTAAAGTGGTAGTTGCTGCAGTGGTTGCAAAATCAGATGATGAAGAAAAAGTGAAAGATCCTAAACCTGTTGCTAAGCCAAAACCAAAAAAACCGAAAGTTGTAAGTAAAACGAAAACTGATTTCATTAAAATGATGGGAGAAACTACTGATTTAAGTAAAAATAAAGCGAACAAGTTCCTTAAATTCTTTGCTGAAGTTGTAAAAGAACAACTTGTAAATGGAGAAGACATTGATCTAGAAGGAATTGGTTATTTCACAACAATTGAAATGCCAGCAAAAGAGGCAGTTAATCCACAAACCAAACAAAAGATTATAGTACCTTCACATCATCAAGTACGTCTCAGATTTACAGATGAATTAAAGGCTAAAATGAACGACAAAAATCAAGCGGAATAATTCCGCTTTTTTTTTATGTAAAAAAGGGTTGTTTTGTAAAAAAAATATGATATGATAATGGTAGAAAGATGGTAGTTAATACATAGGTATAACACCAAAATATTACAATTTGAAGACAAGGAATGTCTTCATTAAATTATTATTACTGAAAACGCTTGTATTTGTATAGTGTTTTCAGTTGGATAAAATGATATATAGTATAAGGAGACAAGTGATGAAAAGGACTGCATTATATGACAGACATGTTAATCTAAATGCGAAAATCGTGGACTTCGCAGGCTATGAAATGCCAATATCTTATTCATCTATCACAGAGGAACACACATATGTTCGTGAAAAATGTGGATTGTTCGATGTTTCTCATATGGGAGAAATTTGTGTTAGAGGAAAAGAAGCTGAAAAATTTGTTGATTACATATTTACAAACGATGTATTAACAATGTCTGAGAATCAAGTATTGTACGGAATGATGTGCTACGAAACAGGTGGAGTAGTTGATGATTTATTGGTGTATAAATTTAATAAAGAACACTATTTACTTGTTGTAAATGCATCAAATGTAGATAAGGATTTTGATTGGGTTGTTAAAAATAACAATTTTGACTGTAAAGTATCAAATGAATCTGATAACTTTAGTGAAGTTGCTTTACAGGGACCATACGCCCAAACATTACTACAAAAGATTACCAGTTTTGATTTAAATGAAATTACATTCTTCACATCAAGAGTAATTGATGTTGCAGATGCTAAAGTATTGGTATCAAGAACAGGTTATACTGGGGAAGATGGATTTGAAATTTATGGAACAGCCGATGATATCGTTGATATATGGGATTTGTTACTTGAGAATGGAAAAGACAATATCTCACCTATCGGATTAGGCGCGAGAGACACCCTTCGTTTTGAGGTTGCTCTTCCACTTTATGGGAATGAACTAAGTAAAGATATCTCACCACTTGAAGCAGGTCTGGGTTTTGCGGTAAAATTAGATGCAGGAAACTTCATAGGTAAAGACGTTTTGGTAAAACAAAAACGAGAGAAAACAGTTAGACGAGTATGCGGAATTAAGATGATGGACAAAGGGATTATTCGTCATGGTTATGAAATATTTTGTCAAGGAACTAAAGTCGGAGAAGTTACGACTGGTTATAAATCACCATCAACTGGTGAAACTGTTGCACTCGCAATGGTAAATCGTCCTTATGAAAAACTAGGTACTGAATTAGAAGTTTCAGTGCGTGGAAGAATGAAAAAAGTTGTAGTAAGAACGAAAAAATTCTATAATAAAAATTATAAAAAGTAATTAGGAGGAAATGTTATGAGTAAGACAATAGAAGGATTATATTACACTAATTCTCACGAATGGGTGAAGATTGAAGATGGATTTGCGTACATTGGTATCACAGACTATGCTCAACATAGTTTAGGAGAAATTGTATTTGTTGAATTACCAGAAGAAGAAACACAAGTTACAGCTGGAGATGACTTTAGCGCAATAGAAAGTGTTAAAGCAGCTAGTGATATTACATGTCCAGTAAGTGGAACTATTGTTGTTGTAAATGATGAATTAGAAGACAACCCTGAATTATTAAATGAGGATCCATACGAGAACTGGATCATAAAATTAGACCTAGAAGATGAATCAGAGTTGAATAAATTATTAAGCAAAGAAGAATACGAAGAAATCTGCGAATAATAAGGAGGCATTTAAATGTTTAAGTACTTGCCACACACTGAGAAAGACATTAAAGAGATGTTAGAAGTTATTGGTGTAAATGAAATCGATGACTTATTTCTTGAAATACCTGAAAGTCTAAAAAATATCGAAATTGATGTTCCTAATTCATACAGCGAACTTGAAATCGAGAAGCATTTTAGCAATTTAGCCTCAAAAAACAAAGTATTAGTACCGTTTGTTGGTGCTGGTAGTTATGATCACTACACACCAAGTATTATTAAACACTTGATCACACGTCAAGAATTCTATACAGCATATACGCCATACCAACCAGAAATTTCACAAGGTACACTACAATACATTTTTGAGTACCAAAGTATTATTACTGAGTTGACAGGATTAGATGTCTCAAATGCTTCAATGTACGATGGAGCAACTGCTACTGCAGAAGCTATGTTTATGGCAACAAACAGTAAAAAAAGAACCAAGATATTAGTTTCTAAAACAGTGAATCCCAATGTGATAAAAGTTGTTGAAACATACGCAAAATATCGTAATTTCACAGTTGATTTCGTTGAGGAATTAGACGGTGTAATGGATGTTGAAGATTTGAAGAATAAAAATTCAAAAGAGTATGCTGGATTGATTGTTCAAAACCCGAACTTTTATGGTGTGATTGAGCAATATGACGGTGTAAGAGAAATATTAGATGAAACAAAGGGCTTATTCATTATGAACAGTGATATAGCCACGTTATCATTAATTCATTCTCCAAAAGAGAACGGAGTAGATATTGCCGTAGGTGATTGTCAAAGTTTAGGTGTACCATTAGCTTTTGGAGGACCATACATTGGATACATGGCAACTACAAAAAAATTAATGAGAAAGATGCCTGGTCGTATTTGTGGGGTTACCAAAGATACAGACGGTAAAAGAGCTTTTGTATTAACATTACAAGCACGAGAACAACATATACGCCGTGAAAAAGCAAACTCTAATATCTGTTCAAATCAAAGTTTAATGGCTTTATTTGTAACAATATATGCTGCAGTAATGGGTAAAAAAGGAATTGCAGAAGCACAAAAAAAATCGTTTAATGCAACACATTATTTAATGGAAGAAGTTACTAAGTTAGATACTTTTGAGTTGGTGTACAATAAACCATTCTTTAAAGACGTACTAATAAAAACATCTTTAAGCACACAGGTGATTGAAGATGCATTATATGATAAAGGTATCTTAGGACCACTTAATTTAGGTAAGTTTGATCAAACTAAAGACGGTTATATGTTATTTAGTGCGACAGAAAAAAGATCTAAAGAAGAAATCGATACTTTAGTATCAGTATTGGAGGTTCTATAATGTATTACGACAAACTAATATTTGAAATCTCCAATGAAAATAGATTGGGGTATAGTTTACCTGATTTTGGAATCAAAGATTACGCAATAGAAGAGAGTTTAAAAAGAAAAGAAGAACCTATTTTACCTGAGGTGAGTGAATTTGAAGCGGTTCGTCATTATACGAATGTAAGTTTTAAAAACTTTGGAGTTGAAAAAGGATTCTATCCTTTGGGTTCTTGTACGATGAAATACAATCCGAAAATTAATGAAGATATGTCTAGTTTACCTGGATTTAACATACATCCGTATCAACCTACAAAATCGATTCAAGGGGTACTAGAGGTTTACTATGAAACGCAAAGAATTTTATCTGAATTAAGTGGATTACATACATTTACACTAAATCCATATGCAGGAGCACATGGAGAATTAGTTGGGTTGATGATCATGAAAAAGTATCATCAAGACCGTAGTGATTTCAAACGAACAAAAGTTATTGTTCCTGATTCAGCACACGGTACGAATCCAGCAAGTGCTAGTGTTGCTGGTTTTGAAAGTGTTGAAGTGAAGTCTAATCCTGATGGAACAGTGAACTTAGAAGATTTGAAAAGTGTATTGAATGATGAAATAGCCGGAATCATGCTGACAAATCCTAACACAGTTGGTATTTTTGAGAAAGATATTATCGAAATAGGAAGATTGGTTCATGATGCAGGTGGATTACTATATTATGATGGAGCGAACTTCAATCCTATTTTGGGTGTAGCACGTCCTGGAGATATGGGATTTGACATTATGCATATCAACATTCATAAAACATTCTCTACTCCACATGGAGGAGGAGGACCTGGTAGTGGACCTGTCGGTGTCAAAGAACACTTAGTAAAATACTTGCCAAGTCCAGTAGTTGTGAAAGGTGATAACGAGTTTTATATTGAAGATGAAAACGAAACATCAATTGGACAAATTTCACATTTCTACGGGAATATAGGTATAATCTTAAAAGCATATACGTACTTACTTACCATTGGTAAAGAGAACTTTAACCAAATTGGAAAATTGAGTGTATTAAATGCAAATTACATCAAAGAATCGCTTAAAGACGATTTCTTACTACCAATTAAAGGAATCTGTAAACATGAATTCGTTTTTGATGGATTAAAAGATAAATCAACGGGCGTTACAACACTAGATGTAGCGAAAAGACTTCTTGATTATGACGTTCACCCACCAACAATTTACTTCCCATTAGTAGTTAAGGAAGCTTTAATGATTGAGCCACCTGAAACAGAAAGTAAAGATACAATGGATGGTTTTATTCAAGTAATGAGAACGGTCGCTGAAGAAGCAAGAACCAATCCGGATTTAGTTAAAAATGCTCCATATAATACAACTGTTAAACGATTAGATGAGGCACAAGCTGCTCGTAATCCTATCGTTAAATATAGGGATTTAATCTAATGAGAGACCTTATAATAATAGGTGCAGGCCCAGGTGGGTTTGACACCGCAATCTTTGCAAAAGAACAAGGGTTAGATGTTGTACTTATCGAGAAACATGAAGTGGGCGGAACATGCTTGAACTATGGATGTATTCCAACAAAAGCTTTATATCATAACGCCAAACATATTAAGAATTTGAAGACTATGGAGACGTTTGGAATTAACATCGATAATTACTCAATAGATTACGATATAATCAAATCGAGAAAAGAAGCGATTGTTACAAGTCAAGTGAATAATATTTTAATGACGTTGAAGAAACTTAAAATTGAATTGATCATTGGGGAAGCTTCAATCGTGAATGAAACAACGGTTCTTGTAAATGGAGAAAGACTAGAAGCTAAGAATATCATAATTGCAACTGGGTCAAGCCCTAAAATGATTCCATTCAAAGGAGATGATTTACCGATTGTAAACACTTCAACTGGAATGTTATCACTTAGTGAGTTCCCAAAACGAATGATTGTAGTTGGAGCAGGAGTAATCGGTTGCGAAATGGCATCAATTTTTAATCAGTTTGACTGTGATGTTACCCTGGTTGAATATTTGGATGAAATTTTACCTCCATTGGACAAAGAAATAAAAAAGCGTGCTCGAAACCTTTATAAGAGACAAGGTATTAATATAATGACAAAAGCATCTTTAAAAGAAGTAAAAGAAGTAGACGGAAATTATTATGCTGTAATCGAACAAAAAGGAAAAGAGATAGAAGTTGAAACAGATTATGTATTGGTATCAACTGGAAGAAAGCCAAACTTTGGTAATCTAGAATTGAACAACTTAGGTATTGAGTTTAGTAATAAGGGAATCATCGTAAACGAGTTTAAACAAACAAATATTGTTAATGTTTACGCAATTGGTGATGTGAATGGAGAGCTTATGTTAGCTCATAAAGCAACTTACGACGGTTATAAGGCGGTATCTCATATCTTGAAAAAGAATATGGATATTCGATTTGACTTAGTTCCTTCTGTTGTCTTTACATTTCCTGAAATCTCTTCTGTTGGTAAGACAGAACAAGAACTTGAAGGTACGGTTTACCGTAAAAACAAGTTTATGTTTAAGACAAATGCGAAAGCACAATGTTTAAATGAAACTGATGGTTTTGTTAAACTGTTAGTAAATGAAGAAGATTACGTTGTTGGTTGTCACATAATAGGACCACACGCATCAGATTTAATTCATGAGGCAACAGCTTTAATCAATACAAATGTAACAGTAAATGAGTTTAAAAACATAATCCACGCTCATCCGACGATCACAGAAGTGTTAAGTGAATGTGTTAAAGGATTATAAGTAAATAAAAAAGACCAAATTATTGAAATTTGGTCTTTTGTTTGTTTAATAGCTATTCGGTTTCTTGATAAGAAAATTCACTTCGTTCAAATGTGTATCCGCCTTCTTTGAATACAACTGATTCAAATTCAGGGATTTCAACAAATGCCTCTTGATATTCGTCACTAAATACACCAGTATAATAGAATCGATTAAATTTAACGTTTGATCGAGGTATCAAATTACCACGCCAGTTGGTATATCCACGGTAACTTGTAATAACAATACCATTAATATATTCTCCATTTTCATCTACGACAGGAATGTGATTACCTGATTCGTTTTTGGCATTGGCAAATAAAACACCGCTCATTTCAACTTTTGATTTAACAGCCTCCATATAAATTGATTCTTCTGTATATAGGAATACATCAAATTCACCTTGATTATGCCAAGTACCTTCCCACATAGATTCAAACATGATGTTATCTCTAGAGATAATTGTTAAACCATACTCAGAAGTATCTCCAGCTTCGGTAATACCTTCGTCGTAGTTGAAGTTGAATCTTGTTTCACCAAATACATAGAATGCACCATCAATGTCGATTGTATCACCTATAAAGATCAAATCTCCAAGCACAACAAATTTACCATCGATTGTTGAGTAATAATTAGTGTCAATGGTTAAATCACCTGTTACAATGATTGATTCATTATCACGATCAGCTAAGTGAATTCCGTCAGTAACAGTTAAGTCACCATCATATACACCACTAACCCCAAGTGTGATTCCTCCATCTTCAAAATCAATATCATCTAAATCTGTAATATCTGTATAAGGACTGTCTGGGGCAACGTAATAAGTTTCTTGAACCCAATCACCCTTGTTATTACGTCCATTACCTCGTGGGACCCAAACCCATTCTGTTACAAGTTCCGGTTCTTCTGTATTGGCCATTATGACATCATAGTAGTTATCAATGTTGATAGAATCAGTAATTATTCTAGAATCAGTAGGTCCAATATCTGTAATGAATTCAAATGTAGCTGATTCAAAATCCCAATCTCCAAAGAAGTTAGGAACTACTTCATCTTGTTCATAGTTACCTGTTTCTCCATTCCAACCATCAACGGTGACGAATTTTGATTTTTCTAGAATTAGTGGGTCATCTGCATTACCATAATCCCAACAATTGGAACCACAATAAGCATAATCGTTTCTATAGTACATATCAACATACTCATCATCTACGAAATCAGGATATGATCCGCTGGTAGAAGGAGTAGAAGTCCAATATTCATTTCCCCAATTGTCTTCTGTTAGATATGGAGCTTGGTAGTTTAAGTAAATGTTTTCAGCAAAGAATGATGGGTTTTCACCATCAACAACGGGGTTGTTATAATACCCACCAGTTAATACTAAATCACCATTTGTTCCAATTGAGAAATTAAATGGTGTGATAGGGTCTCCAGCATTGTTAACAGTAGAACCCTCAGTTGACACATATGAATACATTTGTAATATATTTCCGTTATTTAATGTGTATTCGAAACGGTAAACATAGGATGTGTATCCATCTTGTATTCCGAATCCTTCAAAATCCTCAGTTACATTAACAACACGTACATTATAGGTTGATAACACTTCTGGTATCATCTCTACTTCATAGTAATTGAAGTCTTGAGTGTCTGTAATGTGTTGCTCGAACTCTCCAATTGATTGTTGTATCAATCTCATACCAACATTTTCATCGGTGGTATTATTCATTTTTATTGTAGTTGATTTATTTTGTTGAACCGCGATTGCTGTTACAGTAGCAACACTACTTGCTAAAACAACCATTATTACAACAGCGGTTGTTAGGATATTACCATTTTGGTTTAATCCATTAAATAATCTTTTTATTAATTTTTTCATTGGTTTACCTCCCAACTATATGATAATAGTTGATACAAATTGTTTCGGATCAATTTGTGTGCTTTCATCTTCTAAATCTCTTTGATAGGTAATTATTAAATCTAAAATAATTATACCTTCTTTACAAAGTTCTGAATCTGGATCCGTTGTACAAGTGTTCGCATCAACTGGGACGAATGTTATACTCGATCCTTCCATTATTTTAATGGTATCACGGTGCAATTTAACACCATTATATGTAATACTTTGATTGTCTTTATCATATATTAATATATCCACAACTGGGTTATCATAATTACGCGATAGTACACCACTTACATTATCGATTGTAATATCATACTCATGAGTAATGTGAATTACAGTTGCAGAATCATCGTCTGATATTAATTCTACTTTCTGTGCTTGTAACTCAAATACGCCATTTTGAATATTATCTGAAATACTAATGCTTTGAGTGAATAAAATATTATCTTTTTCAATAGTATTGGTAAGTTTTAAGTTCATTGAGAGCATTTGTGTTAACATTACTAGTATTATGGAAGAAACTGCAATGGATATAATTACCTCAATTAAAGTGAATCCTTTATTATTCATCAACTAACATCCCCTCCAGAGTAATTGCTTTATCTGGATTCTCATAATATTGAATCCAAATAACTACTCGAATCAAAGTCTCAACGTTAGCTTCACCAATATTATCTGTAATATCAGTATTATCCATTATTGCATCTTTGACCTCTTGTGGAATGTCACTTCCAGTAATGTTGTTATATTGATCTTGAGTTAATCGATAATCAATCAAATATATTTTGAATGTATTCTCATCAAATTGCTCACTATTCCATACTTGATTAAAGATGTTTGTACAAGTTCCAATGTTAATTTCATCTTGAAATACATCACATTGATTTTTGTCCAATTCAACATAGTCAAGCGAACCATGTGAATCATTTAACTCACGACGATATTCACTAAAGTCAATTTTATCAATTGCATATATCGAACCTTGGGCAACGCTCAAAGCATTACTTCTATGTTGTGCTCTTTGGTTTGCATTATATGAATCGGATAATCCTGATAATAAAGGAACTAGAATGATTGTAGTTATGGCTAATACAGCCATGATTTCTATTAAAGAGAAACCTTTATCATTTAAACGCATAACCCGTCACCTCCCTGTGAATACATACTTATGCAACTTTATTATATCACAGGGGAAGTCAAGTTTCAATTAAGATGTATTAAACGAATAAAAATCATTTTAATTACATTTGTTTTGTAAATATAGTCAATATGTTGTATAATGAAAACGAATAAAATTTTTGCGGGGTGAAACTATGAACTCACAATTTAAAAACAGTAATTTAGGATTTGTTATTTATGCATCTTTAATTGCGATTATTGTTGCAGCTACATTTTTTATGTTATGGTATATGCTATTTGGATATAAAGTAGGTACTTATGGTCCAGATACAAGGCTTGGTAGTGTTTATATTGGTGGTTTAAGAGAAGATCAGGTCTTTTCTAGAGTTGACGATAAGGTTGACTACTGGTATAACGATGACACTATCGTTTTTGAAATTAAATACCAAGACTATAGTTATAAAATTGATCGAAATGTCATTTTATTTAACACAAGCATCAAAGCCTATAACATAGAAGATGGACAAACAAATGAAATTTATGTCAGTATACAATATACTGATCAAGAAAGAATTAAAAGTGAAATTCTTGCACTACCTTATATGGAAGAAGTAGGAGATAATATTGATTTACAACATATGATTAATGATTTGTTGGATGATGCATCATTGATGAAATCATATAGTTGTATAAATGTAGAGGATTACTTAGTTGACGAGACTATTGATCAAAAAGTGGTATCATTAACAACTTTTGATTTACCTCAAGGGATTACATTTGAGGATTTAAATCTTAAAGTAAATGACGTTTATGAAGATGGAAAAATACTAGTTCCTGGAAATAGTTTATTTGATGTTCTCGATACTTTTGCGGCTTCCATGACTGACGTTGAAATGAGTGTTTTAGCAATTGCTATGCTTGATGTTATCCACGAAACAAACTTTATTGTCAATGAAGTTCATTATGAACCAAGTATTGATTTTGGTAGATATACAGTAGAAAATTACCCGTATTATGGTAAAAACACCATGATTAACGAAAACATTTTAGCTGAACAAAGTTTTTCATTCTACAACCCGAATGAATATGATTATTACTTTGTAATTGAGGAAAATTCATCAGGTAATGGTGTCTTAAAGTTAATTGGATTACCATTTGAATACGATATAGATATCGTAAAAACAGAAACAAAATTAGGGTTTATCACACAAGAAACAAAAGATGTATCATTACTTCAAGAAGGACATCAAGGTGTAATCGTTGAGGTTGTAAGAACTATGACTGATGTTTAGGGTAATGTTGTATCAGAAGAATTAATAATTTATGAATTCTATCCACCAGTGAAAGAAATCGAATATTTAATAGATTAGTTGGGAAGTGAGATTATGGCTAGAACTTTACAAAAACGTCTAGGTGACGTACTTTTTGAACAAGGTGTAGTAACCGAGAAACAGATTAATGAAGCATTGAAGAAACGTTCAAAAGGAGAAAAAATCGGTGAAGCGTTAATTCGTTTTGGTTTTTGTAATGACTCTCAAATAGTTGATGCGTTAGAAGCTTCTTTAGGTATTAGAAGAGTAAATTTACAATTACTATATATCGATGAGAACGTATTGAAACTATTAGATGAAGAGTTTGTTACAAAAGCAAAAATTATGCCTATTAACATTCATGGGCGTCGTATTGTTATTGCGACTAACGATCCACTAGATTTTCCCACAATTGAAACAGTGCGTCTTCGTACAGGGATGAACGTAGAAACTGTATTAGCAACTAAAAATGATATTGAGACTTCTATTGCTAGATATTATGGATTTAGTAAAACGCTAAAATCATTAGGAATTGAAGTAGAAGAACAAAAAAGAGATGACGAAAAATTTTATGAAGAACTGATGACTAATAGTGATGAGGATACAAATGAATCACCTATTATTCAGTTAGTAAACCAAATTTTACTAACTGCCGTGAAAATGGAAGCATCGGATATTCATATTGATCCAACAGATATTGAGTTTAAAATTAGATATCGTATTGATGGAGTTTTAGGTACAGATAGAACCTTACCTAAAGTGATTTTACCAAAACTGATTTCACGTATTAAAGTAATGTCTCACATGGATATTACTGATACAAGAACACCTCAAGATGGTCGTATTAAAACCGTAATTGAAGGACGACCTATTGATTTGCGTATTTCTACGTTACCAACAATTCGTGGTGAGAAAGCAGTTATGAGGGTTTTGGATTTATCTAGAGATAATAAAGGATTAGATCGTTTAGGTTTAAGCGATTTTGAAAGAAAAATATTTGAAAAACTAATCAAAAGACCAAATGGTATTCTGTTAGTAAGTGGGCCTACAGGTAGTGGTAAAACGACTACATTATATGCTTCACTTGATCAATTGAATGCTGATGATGTTAATATTATTACAGTAGAAGACCCAGTGGAAATTGAATTAGAAGGAGTTAACCAAGTTAACGTTAACCCGGAAATTGATTTTACATTTGCGAGTGCACTACGTTCCATTTTACGTCAGGATCCTAACATTATAATGGTAGGGGAAATCCGTGATGGTGAAACTGCCGAAATTGCCGTAAAAGCCTCATTAACAGGGCATTTAGTGTTAAGTACCATCCATACAAATAGTTCTGTAAAAACAATTACACGTTTAATGGATATGGGTATTGATGCGTTCTTAGTTGCATCTTCACTAAGTGGTGTAGTAGCCCAAAGACTTGTTCGTGTAGTTTGTCCGAACTGTTCGGTTGAAGAAGAACCAAGTATGACTGAACAAGAATTATTTGCAAAATATGGAATGACAGTTCCAAAAGTAAAAAGAGCAAAAGGTTGCGAGTTCTGTAACAATAAAGGTTACAAAGGACGTGCAGCAATCTTTGAAATTTTAGATGTAAACGATCAAATTGTTAGACTTGTGTCTAATGGTGCAAAGGAATATGAATTAGTAGAACAAGCTAAAAACGATGGAACTCATACTTTGCTTGAAGCTGGTTTAATCAAAGTTGCTAAAGGAGTTACAACTTTAGATGAAATCATGCGTATCAGCCTAGAATAGGGGTGTAACAATATGAAAATATATGATTATAGATATCGTGCCAAAAGGTTAAAAGATGGTAAAGTTGTAAAAGGTACAACAGAAGCACCATCAAAAGCAATGGTAGAAAAATACATTCAGGAAAACGGAATGAAAGCTATTGAAGTATTCCAACAAAAATCTTACATGGGTATTTTATCTCGAGTAAGCTTTGGTAAAGTAATCAGTGAAAGAGATTTAATCTTTTACTTAAAGCAAATGTCTTCTTTATTGAATGCTGGAGTAAAACTGAATGAAGCAAGTGAAATATTAGCAACACAGCAAACAAACAAACTTATCAGACGAGTTCTTTATGGTATTTACTATGAAGTGAACAGTGGGACTACATTAGCAGAAGCATATGAAGAATACCCACTAGATTTCCCTGATATTCTAATCTCAATGGTTCGAGTTGGTGAGAAAACTGGTAACTTGAAGGAAACAATCAGTGACATTGTTTTGTATTTTGAGACACAATATAGAATCAAAGCATCGATTCGTCAAACAATGATGATGCCTTCAATTTATATGTTTATTACATTTTTAGTAGCAATCTTTATCTTTACCTATGTAATGCCAGAATTTCAAAGCTTGTATGATGACTTGGGTGGAGATTTACCAGGAATTACCGCAGTATTTATTGATATTGGTAACTTTATGAGTACGAACTGGTTGGCACTTGTTGTTACATTAGTCGTTCTAATTGGTGGATTTATCATAGCTAAACGATATTCAAAATCTTTCCAAAGATTTTTAGCCTCTTTAGCAATCAAAATGCCGATTATGGGAAGTATTGTTATTTTAAATAACTTATCAAGAATCGCAGCTACACTTTCACAACTGCTGAACGCACATGTACCGTTACAAGAGTGTTTGGTAACAACGTATGACACATTAAGCAATAAAATATATAAAGATATTATAATAGAAGCACAAAAAAATGTTAATGCCGGAGACTACATGTCAAAAGCATTTGAAGGGCATTATGCAGTAGAAGTTGTATTCACAAGAATGATCAGTGTTGGAGAACGAACTGGTGACCTTGGTGGAATGCTTAAAAACCTGTCTCAATTTTACGATGAAGACAGTACTGTAAAAATCGACCGAGTTAGAAAAATGCTTGAACCTGTAATGATGATTGTTATATTCAGTTTAGTAGTAGTAATGCTATTAGCCATTATGCTACCTAGTTTATCATTCCAAACAGAATTCTAAGTTTACAGTTTATTTACAAATTGACTAATTTGTAAAAATAGTATTATAAATATTGACAGTAACATCAAAAAATGCTATATTTGGTTTAGAAGATAAAAATTTAAGAGGAGGAATAAACCATGAACAATAAAGGTGTAACTTTAGTAGAATTAATTATCGTAATCGTTATTATTGGTATTATTAGTGCATTCTCAGTACCTGCAGTAGGTAGATATTTAGAAAATGCGCAAAAATCAGCAGTATTAGAGGATGCTAGACAAGTTAGAAACGCAGCAGACAACTTCTGTAATGAACAAGGTGGATGTGCAACTGGTACTCTATATACTTGGACTGCTTCAACTGTAGAAGATGAAGATGAAGACTTAAGTGATGATGGATTATTAAGTAACTTTAGCGTTGAAGATTACGCAATCGTAACTGCAACTAAAACTGATTCAGGTTGGACTGTTGTATTAGAAGCTGCTGGTGACGCATCAGGAGATTGGGAATTTAACCCAACTACAGCTACTGATCCAAACGATGCAACTGTTGATCTTGTAACAGAAGACGAATAAAACAATACTCTAAAGGAAAAATAGAAAGAGCTTTTATAAGCTCTTTTTTAATGGTTTTTTTTTTCGGATTAGGTTATAATTAAATAGGTGATAAAAATGATAATATTAATACAAATAGTACAATATCTTTACATTTTTTTTATAGGAACAATTTTAGGATCTTTTTATAATGTGGTTGGTATTAGAGTTCCTGAAAAAGAGTCGTTGATGGGACGTAGTCATTGTCCAAATTGTAATACAACATTGGGATGGTTAGAATTATTTCCAATCGTAGGCTATTTGGTCTTAAAAGGAAGATGTAAAACATGTAAGACAAAAATTTCGGTCAAGTATCCGATTATGGAATTCATTACCGGAACTTTATTTTTAGTTTCATTTGTAATTTTGGGTCAAAATGTGTTAGAATATATATTGATAATAGTATTCATTTCTTTAATGGTCATTATTACAGTCAGTGACATGTATTACAAGGTAGTTCCTGATGTGATTTTGATTATCTTTTTACCACTGATTCTTGGACTTAGAATTGCTAGTCCGGTCATACCATGGTGGGATGCATTAATTGCAGCGTTCCTAGCATTCGGATTCATGTATTTAATATCATGGTATGGAAAGAAGAGATTTAAACAAGAAGCACTAGGCGGTGGAGATATAAAATTATATTTCTTGATTGGTTTAGTGTTAGGGATTGATACTGTATTCTTAT
>PPCM01001043.1_pt1 | contig 14930 bp, 14 predicted proteins | sample 1555541 | NCBI WGS metagenome assembly PPCM01 (sample SAMN05284479, study PRJNA326546) | Marine sediment metagenome, whole genome shotgun sequencing project. | isolation source: marine sediment | place: Germany: Wadden Sea | collected 2012-09-05 | reverse complement strand
CCAATCTCATTTCCGAAGGAGAAGAAGGGGATGAAATGTATATACTGATAGATGGTAGAGTACGCATCAGTAAACGCATGCTCATCAAAGGTATGAATATCCCCCTCACTGAAATGAAGAACCCGCGCAAGGTTCTGGCCAATCTTGATAATAAATACTTCCCTGTTTTCGGTGAAATAGCTCTTATCGACCGGGATCAGCGCTCCGCTACAGTAACAGTGGTGGAGGATTCAGAATTTCTTGTCACCGACAGACTCAAGTTTTTTGAACTTATCGGAAAACATCCGGCTATTGGATGCAAGCTGCTACTGACTATAGGAAAACGGCTGGCCACGACCGTACGTCGCAGCAATAATGAAATAGTAAAGCTGACCACCGCACTTGCTTTGGCCCTCTCGCGCAGTAACAGGTAGACGAAGACGACCTTCAACAGCTCTTCGTAAAAACCTGCATTGCTTTATAAACGCAGTGTCAATTTACCGAAACCATTCGTGCCTATATTATAACATCGGTAACTGGACTTTACCGCCAGCAACAACTATGCAGGGAGAATCATTTGTCTTTAAAAAGATACAGTGAAAATATATTTTCGATATACTGGAGGGTTTTTTATGTCGAAATTTTTAGTTCTTCTTTCTGCAGTGCTGCTCATTTTTTCAGCGGGCTGCGCAAAAAAAAGGGTTTATTCCACCCCGCCTGTTAAACCATATAAGGTTCAAAGGCAGGATTCTCCCAATGTGGTGAAGCCTGTTCTTAAAACAGACCCTTACACAGTACATGGACGAACCTACAATCCGCATCTCACTTCCAGAGGCTATAAGGCTCAAGGGCTGGCTTCATGGTATGGAGACGATTTCCACGGTAAAACAACTGCCAACGGTGAGACTTACAACATGTACGCCATGACTGCTGCGCATCGCACTCTGCCTATGGGAAGCATGCTTGAGGTCACTGATCGTGACAGCGGACGTAAGGTAATTGTTCGAGTCAACGACCGCGGCCCCTTTGCCGATCCGGACCAACGGATTATTGACCTTTCATATTCTGCTGCTTCCAAGCTCGGAATTGTCAACAAAGGCATCACTCCGGTTGAACTTCGAGCCATTGACGATGTGAATGTTGAGCCTGTAATTGCGACAGAAATTGTTGCAGAGACAGCTGCTCCGGAAACCGAGATTGTCATATCCGAAACAGTAAAGGCTGCTCCGGAAGTTGAAGAAATCATCATCACTGAAGCGGCCACCGCACAAGCGCACTATTTCGTACAGGTCGGTTCATTCACCGAATATGACCGCGCAACAGTAATTCTTGAATCACTGCGCAGTCAGGGATATAAAGAATCCCGCATGGTTGAAGTAGAGGTAAACGGAATGAAATACTTCCGGGTTCAGGCCGGCTATTTTTACAACCTGTCCGCAGCCGAAGAAGCGCAACAGATACTTAGTAACGAATTCGGTGAAATCTTTATTGTAACCGAATAAAGATATAATTACTTACAAACAAAAAACGGTTCCGCACTTAAAGTGTGGAACCGTTTTTTGTTTGCTTTCATGCCTCCTAGGAAATTTAACTAGGTGGTCAAGAGCATTTAAAAGAATGTGTACCCCGCAAAAGCAGGTACAGGGACCCAAGCTCAAGCTTAGATCCCTAATTAATTGCGAAAAAACAATAACAAAGCAGCAGAACTGCCAGACTTGATTCAGTGTCCTGAAAGACTCTGTTTATCCGTTAAGCTCAGACCTGAACTTGCGGGAAAGTCTGAAAACAACAACCTTACGTGCAGGCAGGGTGATTGCTTCATTAGTCTGGGGGTTGCGACCCTTACGAGCATTTTTGTCGTAAGCTTCGAATTTACCGAACCCACTGATCAGCATTGCGTGGTCTTTTTTCACAGCCTGTTTCATGATGTCCAGGATGGATTCAACCAGCTCTTTGATTTCAGCTCTGTTGCGGTCGGTTTTCTCGTAGATGTAATCAACAACGCTGGCTTTAGTGAGAGTTTCGTTAGCCATTTCCTTTCCTCCGTTGTCCCCGGCCCTGAGGTCAGGGGCGGCGGGTTTAAAGTTATCCGCGAACAAACATAAGCATGCGCGCGGTGATTCAGGTAAAAGGCGTTATCGTGTGGGAAAAATTTACTGTTAATTTATCCCATTATCATCTTTTCTATCTTTTGGGCAAGAGCCATTGCTTCATCCATGCTTTCATATTCACTCTGTGCCCAGTGAACGAAACCGTCATCCTTAAATCTGGGAATGAGATGAAAGTGGGTATGAAAAACAAGCTGTCCTGCCGCTTCATTATTATTCATAATCAGATTCAGCCCGTCAGCACCGGTTGCTTTGACAATAGCATCCCCGGCCTTCTGAGCTGCTGTGATGATATCCTGTCCCAGTTCAGCTGGAAGATCCCAGATATTTTCACAGTGCTGCTTGGGAATCACAAGAGCATGCCCTTTATTGACCGGACCGATGTCCAGAAAGCTAAGCACTTTGTCAGTTTCATAAATCTTAAAGCAGGGAATTTCCCCGGCCACGATCTTACAAAAAATACAATCCTGATTACTCATAATAAGAACTACTGCTTTAGTTGCATGTTGCGACAAATAATCTTAAACCGATCTTGAAAGCCTCAAGAGACAGTTATATTTAAATAAATAACCGACCACGTTTTTTTAATCAAGCTAATTTATTAAACAAAGGCATGATTTGTCTTATTTTATTCTTCGGATAACCCTGAAAGATGCACACAACAATTTTCAAACATCCTGAGCCGGAACATTCTAAAACTCGTATCTGGCCGGTTTTCATGCCTTTTATGGGCTGCCCTACAAAATGTATCTACTGCTCACAGGACAGGCAGACAGGGGCAGGAACTAAGACATTAAGCGAAATATATCAAGCAATTGAGCAGGACATTCCTGCTTTTTTCGCAGAAAGGAAACGGACACCACTTGAACTTGCATTTTTCGGCGGCACTTTCACCGCGCTGCCTTTTGAATGGCAACAACGCTTCGTCAAGCTGGCTGGGGATTTTAAAAAGAAGGGCTACCTGACCAAAGTAAGATGCTCCACCCGCCCGGACTGCATTAAAGCGCAGCATCTCGCCCAGCTTCGTGAAGACGGACTGGATATGATTGAACTGGGAATTCAGAGCTTTTCAGCTAAAGTTCTGCGCCGCTCCGCGCGCAATTATTCCCCGGAAACAGCAATCAAAGCCTGCCGCGTTGTCCGTGAAAGTGGAATGTCTCTGGGTACTCAGCTTCTGCCCGGACTGCCGGGAACAGAACGCGGAGACTTCCAGCGTGACATCAGCCAAACCATTAAACTTCAGCCTGATGCCGTGCGCATCTACCCTTGCCTGACCGTTAAAGGAACCGGACTCGAAAAACTTTACCGGGCCGGAAAATATACTCCATGGTCCCTGCTGCGCACTGAAGAAGAACTTTCCCCGGCCCTGCTGCGTTTATGGATGCATAAAATCCACGTAATCCGAATCGGCGTAGCGCATGAGGACGGCTTTGAAAAAAGCATTTTAGCCGGGCCAGTGCATCCGGCACTGGGACAAAAAATCCGTTCCAAAGCTCTATACCTTTATCTGCGATCCCGGCTGGCATTGTCTGAAGGAGAGATCGATAGGATCATCGTGCCTCAAAAATATTCCGGGGAACTTTGGGGACACAAAGCAAGCCTCAAACCGCTTTACCATAGAATTAATATCATTCCGCTAAACACTTCCTTTTCAGCATCTCTCAATTTTAAAATTATCTTTAAATAACTGCACCTCCTATTGCTTTTAGTAATCCCTACTGTTAGTACTTTTGCAGCTATCGGAAAAGACCTTTTCCGAAGCTGTAAAATACGTCATATTAATGATAGCATTTGTAAAATATGATGATCAGTACCCGCAACCAATACGGGATCTACAAGGAGATAAATTATGAGCACACTGAGCGCTGAAGAAAAATACCGCAATTTCATCCCTGACGAGAGCCGCGAATATCTTGAAAAACTCTTTGCCGATTTCAAACGGACCGTAACTATTGAAGTGTACACTGCTGAAGGTGAACACCGCGAATACAATGAATTCACACTGAATATCTGCCGGGCATTCAATGTTATGAGCGATAAAATCAAATTGCATGAATACGCCATGGACAGCGAAATGGGGAAAAAGCGCGATATCATAGCCACTCCCACCGTGCTGATCTCCCCGGAAGAATACGATATCCGTTTTCTCGGCGCGCCTGCCGGTGAAGAGGGCCGTGCTCTGGTAGAGTCACTTAACCTTGCTTCCAAAGGGGCAGAAGGAATTTCCGATTCCACAAAAGAAATCCTCGAACCGCTTGAGGAAAACAGACTGATCAAAATTTTCGCCAGCCCGACCTGCCCCTACTGCCCCGGTCAGGCCATCAATGCATTCAAAGCCGCAATCGCCAGACCGGACAAAATTTCTGCATGGAATGTCTCCACCCTTGACAACGAGAATATGGCCCGAGAATACAACGTCGGCTCTGTCCCTCACACAGATATCAACGAGACAGTCACCTTCACCGGACTGGAACCTGAAGAAAAATTCATGCTGCAACTGCTTTTCCTCAAGCCTCTGGAGGATGTAATCGAAGAACAAAAGGCCGCTAAAAAAAATGAAGCAAAAGCCTCAGACACTGTTTACGAAGATGTCGATCTGGTCATCATCGGTGGCGGTCCTGCAGGCATGAGTGCCGGAATCTACGCCAAGCGCAGTGGACTGAGCTGTATTATTCTTGAAAAGCAGGGCGTCGGCGGACAGGTGGCCCTGACCCCAAAAGTTGAAAACTATCCCGGTTTTACCAATATCCAAGGCTTTGAACTGGTGGAAATCCTCGGCTCACATGCCCGCGAATACACTGAAATTCACCAGTTTGCAGAAGTCAGCGACGTAAAATACGGTCCGCGTATTGAAATCACCACCGAAGAAAAGGTCTACCGGGCCAAAGGCGTGCTGCTGGCCACCGGAGTTAACGTCCGCATGCTCGGCGTTCCCGGTGAAGACAAATTCTACGGACACGGAGTCAGCTATTGCGCAACCTGTGACGGCAACTTCTACAAAGGCGGCAAGGCCATCATTGTCGGAGGCGGTAACACAGCCCTGACCGATGCGCTGCACCTCAAGCATCTGGGAATTGAAACAACCATCGTACACCGTGGCGATAAATTCCGCGCAGAAAAAGTTCTGCAGGATTCCGTTAACCGGGAAGGTATCGAAATAATATGGAACAGTCAGGTCACCGAAATTATCGGAGAAGATCAGGTTGAATCAGCACGCATCATCAACAAAGACGGCACTGAAACCATCAAGGATACCGACGTAGTTTTCGTTGCGATTGGACATACCGCCAACACCGAACTGGCTGAGAAACTGGGCGTTGAACTGCGCAATGATGGTTTCATCCAAGTTGATCCGACCCAGCGCACCAGCGTGGAAAGAGTCTACGCAGCCGGTGACGTGACCGGAGGCGTGCGCCAGATCATCACCGCAACTGGACAGGGAGCTGCTGCTGCACTGACCGCCTTCGATGATTTCACCAGACTCTTCGAAGATACCGCTCAAACTGAAAAAAATATTTGGTAGGAATTTGCCCCCGGCGGGCCCTTCGGGGACCCTGCCGGGGGCCTTAAACCCTTTTGGGAAAAGGGTTTAAGAATCCCAAAACGTTTCGTTAAGCTTCGCAAAAAACTTATTGAAACGACAATAAATAGAAAAAGAGCAATAACATATGAGTTATTGCTATTTTTCTTTTTACTTATTTTTAATACGAAGCGGCAAAGCCTAATATAACGTTTTGGGAGAGTCCAGAGAACCCTTTTGGAAAAGGGTTCTTTGGCCCCCGGAGGGACCCGCGGTAGCGCCGCCGGAGGCAATCTTAATGCACAAATAAATTCTGCTTTACTTTGAGAAAATTATTCACCGTACAGCCGAGTCCTACGGGATCTTGATACATAAGCCAGTGGGTTGCATTTTTATAGCGCACCAGCCAGCTCCCTTTGATCTCATTTGAAATTTGAACAGCCAGAGGTTCTGGCAGGATATCATCATCCAGACCGGTGATGATCAGCATCGGCTGATCGAGATTTGGTAAACGGTTGCAGCAACCGTCCCATTCAATCATAGCATCGGCTTGTGCCTTTATCACTACCGGATCCGCCGGACCTGCCTGACGGGGCAGCCGGGCGAGAGCATCAGGATATTTTTCTACCCATCCCGGCGGGAATATATGAGTCATAAGTTCCTTTATATCCATCTTCAACAACCTGTGCGTTATCTCCGCTACAGGTCGTGCAGCACAGGAAGTCCTCAAAAGAACAAGCTTAGCTGCCCTGCCGGGATAATTCAGTGCCATCTCCTGCGCAATCAAACCACCCATGGACCAGCCGAAAACGCCAGCCTGATCATAACCCAGCACCCGCAACAGTCCTGCGCTATCCGCAGCCATGCGCTTGATGGTAATCTCTTCGGTCCCTTTGCCGGACCCGCCCATACCGCGGTTATCGAAAATGATCACCGTGTGTTCTTTGGAAAGCTCACGGATCAGAGCAGCATCCCATATATCCATGGTCCCGGCATAGCCCATAATCATAAGCAGAGGCGGGCCTTCCCCGAAAATGCGGTAGGCAAGCTGAACATCATCAACCTGAACCGTTTGTCTGGGCAAAGGAGTCAGGTATTGAACCGTATACGGCAGACTCTTTTGCCCGCACCCGGCCAGCAAAATGAACAGAATGAATAATGGGATAAAACGACGCATTGCGGCTCCTTGGTATTTATTCCGGCTCAGGATAACCCGCATCTTCTTTTTTGCCCAGCATGGCTTTGCCTTCTTCTACAGAATCTGCGGCGGTGTCTGCGGCAGCATCTTCATGGGGTTCCGGAAGCTCGACAACCTCAGCATCTTCAGCCAGTTCGTCATTAATATTTACCGCTTCCACCCTGTCAGCAAAGTGATCATCCATAACTTCATTTCTGATCGTGGTTACGCTGAAGAGATCACCTTTGCCGGCCTTTGCAGCTACACGCTGCAGGAAATCACGGATTGCTGCGCCATGATCGCGTTGATCGCCGGAGACAGCGGCGCAACGCTCGCCGATTTCACGCAAGCCATTGATCATCAACCTGATTTCAGGATGCTTCCTGAACATGAATAGTGCTGCCAGAGCGGAGGCATCGACCTCGCCTAGTCCATCCACAACTGCGGCATAAATCTGATGTTCCTCAGTAATCTCGTCAGCAATAATCCCCTGCACGATGCTGATCAGCATTTCATCACTACCGCTTTCCACCTTGCTTCCGGCAATAAGCAGCCATCGGGAACGCATTTCCGGTTCAAGACCTGAATCAAGGATATCTTCAGCTGTGAGCTGACCTTCCAGAAATCTCTTGAACAATTCACGGCAGAGGATGTTTAGACGCTCAGCTTTGAAATTTAATTCTGCCCTTTCGCGCAAAGTCCGGTCAGCTTCGACCATTTCCGCAAGTTCCCGGCGCATGTCATCATCACGCAAGTCGGCAAGTTCCGCCTGAAGCTGCTCGCCTTCCATGTAACGCAGGGAATGAAATTCCTGCTTCATGTGCTGATTGCGGGCCAGCGGCTCAAACAATTCATGCAGCCGTTCATAGTGCATGTTGCCGAGCTGTTCTTTCCAGCTTTCAACCATGATCAAAGCACTCACCGGATCTTTAATGCCGATTGTTTCCAACGCCCCGGCATACATGGCATGTTTGGCGGTGAGCAGTCTCAATTGCAGCAGTTCGGGATTGCTGCCACGATAAAGGCGCATGATCGCCCCTTCAAGCAGTTGCTCCCCATGCTTGAGTGAAGAAGCATCCGGGCTGATGTTTACAGCCTTAAGTACGGAATCGATAGTCTGCGCGGCAGTAGTTTCTTTCCAGTTCTGGTATTCCTGACTCTGATGTCTGGCCACTGCATCCACCGCTGTTTTGCGGCGTGATTCGAGGATATCCATTAACCGGACCCGGCACTCATCATCCGGCAATTCATCACGCAGCCTGCCGCCCTCCTCTGCGAAATAATCATTTACCACAAAGACACCTGCCTGCGCTTCCCCGGCACGCAGTTCCATTACCCCGGTTTCGGGATCGCGCAGGATTTCCTGAAGACCGATTTCAAAACGGTTGTAGGCATCGAGCACGCGTAAATCGCGCTCTTCCTCTTCCCGGTCCCGGGCGCGCTGCAGCAAATCAGGATTGATTCCGTCACGGGCTGTCAGCAGTTCCAAATCGGGACTCATACCCGGCTCTTTTGCTGTTCCCAAAAATTCGCCAGCCTCCAAGCCTTTTAAAAAATCTGCACCTTTTGAATTCACGATTTTCATTGTCACTTTCTCCTTTTAGTATCTGATTTAATTATAAAAAAATACACAGGACAAAAAATAACAACAGGGGCGGACCTGAGTCACCAGACTCAGGTCCGCCCCTTAAATAAATGCAAAACGAGCGACCTGTCTGTGGTTTAACAGGCCGCCCGTTTTTGGCAATCTTAAGAATCTCAGTATTCTATCCGGGTCCATCCACTACCCGGATGAATTTCAGAAGTTTTATCCCTTTTCAGGAAAAAGGGTTTAAAACCGACAGCGGAAACTTCCTGAACCGCTGCCGATCTTTAGTGCTTATTAAGCGGTGTAATTAGATACCGCACTTTGCCATGTAGTCGATGAGATCGGCCAGACGGCAGGAGTAACCCCATTCGTTGTCGTACCATGCGTAAACCTTGGCAAGGTTTCCGCCCTGTACAACGGTGAAGTCCGCTTCAACGATACCGGAGCGCGGATCGGCGAGGAAGTCGGAGGAAACAAGGGGAGCTTCAGAGTAGCCCATGATGCCCTTGAGTTCGCCTTCGGAAGCAGCTTTCAGGGTAGCCTTGAGTTCTTCGGTGGTGGTGTCGTTTTTGAGCACTGCAACGAAGTCAACAAGGGAAACGGTGGGTGTGGGAACACGCACAGAGTAACCTTCGAAACGGCCTGCCATTTCGGGGATTACGAGAGCAACAGCTTTAGCCGCACCTGTGGAGGTGGGGATCATGTTGCAAGCAGCAGCGCGGGCACGACGCAGGTCCTTATGAGGCTGGTCGAGAATACGCTGGTCGTTGGTGTATGCGTGAACAGTAGTCATCACACCTTTCTCAATACCGAACTTCTCGTGCATGGTCTTAACGATAGGCGCGAGGCAGTTGGTGGTGCAGGAAGCGTTGGAAATAATGGTGTGCTTTGCAGGATCGTAATCCTTGTGGTTAACACCCATTACTACAGTGATATCTTCTTCCTTGGCAGGAGCGGAAATAACAACTTTCTTAGCTCCGCCTTCAAGATGCTGTGCAGCGGTAGGACCGGTTCTGAAAATACCGGTACACTCGATAACGATATCTACGCCGCATTCACCCCAGGGAATCTGGCGGGGATCGCGCTCAGCGAAGTTTTTGATCACGTAGTCGGAACCAACGTACATGGTGGTACCTTCCACTTTTACTTCAGCGGGAAATTTACCGTAGTTGGTATCGCGTGCGAAAAGGGCAGCGTTGGTGTTGATGTCGAAAAGGTCGTTGATTGCAACAACTTCAATAGTGTCACGATGCCTTTCCCAGATAGTCTTAAGAACCTGACGGCCGATACGGCCGAAACCGTTAATACCTACTTTTACTTTGCTCATTTCAAAATTCCTTATATTCAAGCGTCCTAAAGATCGTCGACGCGGTAGATGTAATCGTTTGCCAATTCACTTGCACGCTTAAGGGCGCTGTACATGCGGGCATTTTCAAGAGCGAGGCCGGAAAGATCGGCAACGCATTTGAGGAAGTCCAGTTCTTCTTCGGAGAACTCACGGAGTTCAGCGGAGTATACACGCAGAACGCCGATGACTTTTTCACCGCGTGCGGTGAGGGGAAGAACAACGAGAGAGCAAAGACCTTCTTTGGCTGCTTCTTCAGGATACTGGAAGCGGTCGTCCTTTCTCACATCGGAAATAGATACGATCTTACCTTCGAGAACTTCCTGATCCAAACGGCTCTTGGAAACCTCAACAGGTCCTTTCTTTTCATAACGTTCGCTCAGACCGTAAGATGCGTCTGCTTCGAGAACTTCACCCTTGCGATCAAGAAGTCTGATAAAACAACCTTTAAGTTCCATTTCAGTTGCCACTTTTTCGGCAATGCTGTTCAGAACTTTTTCCGGTTCCAAGCTGGAGTTAACAGCTCTGGTGATTTCGAAAATTGCTTTGTAGAGTCTGGTTACACCCATTTCTCATACCTGCCTTGTTTATGTTTAACCGAAAGGGCCGCTTGAAGGGCGGACCTGCGTATCAAGTTCTTGGTTAAATGCTTTCTAACAGATTTGAAAACATATTGCATGTAAAAAATGACCACTTTCTAACATTTTTATGTTTTTTGTTCCTAAATGATTTTCGTTTATGAAAATTTTGTTCGCCTCTGCTACGTATAACTGAACTACACTTATTTATGAACTATATAAACTCAAAACCATCGAAACCATTGCAAATAAAGAAATTAGCTTTAGTGACAGCAGATAAATATATCCAAGAAAAAAACTGGCCGGGGGTAGAAGGAGATCAAGAAAAGCAAAAGTTCGATTATGAAATGCGAACATGCCCCGAAGAAAAGACTGTTTCAATAATAACAGAATACGCCCTGACAGCAACCACTAAAGTTACTAACAAGACATAATAAGAAGGAAAGAAGAGTTAACTAGGAAGTGGCTTTCCGCAGGGTATTCAGGAAACGGGAGCGTAAGGCATCGCTCATCAGCCCTTTCTTAACCGGGGATAGCTTAAGAAAACCGCCCAGCAAGGAACGCATGAAATCTTCACTGCGGCTGTTGGGATTGTCAAAAATCAGGTTCTGCAGGGTTCCCCGCTCAAGGGATTGCAGGATGACCCGCTCAAAACTGTCTGCAGGATGAATAACACGCTGTTCGCGCTTATCCATCTGCAAGGCCCCGGTGGGACATTTAAGCGCGCAGACACCGCATCCAAGGCAGATGTCTTTATTGATTTCAGCGTAGCGGCGCGGTTTGGATGATCCGGGAACTTCTTCCTTATGAAGGGTTATGGCATCAACAGGGCAGGCGCGTCCGCATTTTCCACAACCATTACAATCCGCAAGTTCAATTTCAGCAATGAAGGTGGAAGAAACAAGTATTCCCGGATAGCCGGAATATTTGATCCCGTTCATCAGATTGCAGCAACATCCGCAGCAGTGGCAAAAGAACCCGGCTCCCTCACGGACATTATCGGAAGTGAGCGTAAAGCCCAGCTCCCGTGATTGGGCCATGATATCATCCATTTCCGAACGGGAAATCTCACGCGCAAAATTATTACGGATCAGAAAATCAGCGGCCTCGCCCATGGAGGTGCATGTTTCAAGGTCGATACCGCATTTCTGTTCTCCGAGATGCATCTTCTCATGACGGCAGGAACAGAGACTGACCGCAAAACGGTCCTGCTGTTCGACCAGAAAGGAAGCCTTTTCGTAATCGAGCACTTCCACATGATCCACATTGCGGATGGTCCCTTCGTGTGGCAGGGCGCGCATGATGGAAATCTGTTCATCATTGCCGAAGTTGGCTTCAAAAAAGGACTTATCTCCGAACATGTAAGTGTTGAACAACTCGGCCCACTTTGCAGAATCAAGCTCGCCCTTGGTGCGCATCATGGTGAACTCAAAAAAACCGATCACAAAGGGACTGATCATATATAGATACTGATCCTGCTCCCAGAGATCGCAAACCAGACCTTTATGACACATGGATTCAAGCATGGGCCGCAGGGCGCGTTCGTCCATGCCGGTCAGCTTGGCAATACGCTCAAGGGAAGACGGACGGTAAGGCATGCGCACAATCAAATCCGCTTCCGCAGGGGAATACAGGGCTTTAAGCATTTCACGCATGGAATCGGACCACGGCATACGCACGGTGGTTCCGTCCACTTTGTCACCCAGTTGGCGGTAGATGTCTTTTCCGATGATGTGTCCCATGGGGAGTGGATTACTTGGATTGGAGGGATTTTGGCAAGGGATTAAGGGAACTTCTTACGAGTATGTTTAACACCGACGATTTCGACATGATCCTTTATCCTATAGACGACGATATAAGGTAAATCAGCCAAAATTAATTCACGTGTATTCTTGAAACGACCTTCGCGGCCTAATTTAGGAAATTCTGCAAGTCGCGCAGTTGATTCAACAATTCTCCGATACACCATCTGCCCTATATCTTTCTCGTCCTGCTCGGTATAGTAACGGAGCAAGGCCAGAATATCTTTGCGTCCAGTCGGTGCCCACCTAATCAACATCATAGCCAAGCTTTTTTATATCTTCGAGAACCTCTTCATGCGAGACCCACTCTCCGCGGTCCAGTTCATCCAAACCTTTCTGAACCTCTGCACGGAACCATATTTCATAATCAAGAAATCCGGCTACCGCTTCTTTAATTAGGGCAGAACGGGTTGTTCCACTCCCGGTAGCCAATTCATCAAGTCTTTCAATCGTATCTTTATCAAATCGGGTACTTACAGTTGTCTGCATATTTACCTCCTTAATGCGTATTGCAAATGTAACACGCAATAAAAACACAGGCAAGAAATTGCTAGTCAGATAATATTTCCCGCAAAATCCCAAGCCCCTTACGCAGCTCCACTATATCCTTGGGGCCGCTCAAGGAAAGCCTGATATTAGCCGGAACAGGGCCGCCGCCCACAGCGAATTTCTCAGCCCCGAAGATATTTAGCCCTGCCTCACGGGCGCGAGATTCGACCATGTAGCCCTTCCACGGCTCCGGCAAAGACAGCCAGAGGAAAAATCCGCTGGGATTAATACCTAATCCCATGCCGTCCAGCAGATCCTTAACCGCTTCATAACGGCGGCGTGCTGCCTGACGTTTCAACTTAACTGTTATATCGGCTGTGCCGTCCTGAATCCATTGCGAAATAAGCTCCACATTCAACGGCGGAGTCATCCAAACAGAATTAAGAATCGCATGGGCGAGTTGCTTAAACCGCTCTCCCTGGGCAACCATGAAAGCCACCCGCAATCCCACAGCTATAGACTTGGATACCCCGGCAATAAACACACTGCGTTCCGGAGCAAAAGACGTAACCGGAGGCAGGTCACTCTCCACGGTCAACCCGTAAGCATCATCTTCTATAATGGTCAGATCATGGTTGCAGCAGATCATGGCAATCTGCTCGCGCCGTTCAAAGGGCATGCACACAGAAGTGGGATTCTGCACACCGGGCATGAGCGAAATACCGTTTATATTTTCCCGGCGGCAGATTCTGTCGAGCTGTTCGGGAATCATACCCTGATCATCCATGGGAACCGGGACCAGCCTGATTCCAAGCATATTGGCAAGGGTTTTCATGCCCGGATAGATCAAAGCATCGGTAGCGATACGGTCCCCGGCCCGGAACAGGCTGCTCAGGCAGCAGCTCAAGGCATGCTGCGCACCGGAACAGACCAGAACGTTCCCGGCTGTGGTTTCCAGACGATAACGTTTAGCCCATTCCGCCCCAACTTCACGATGTTCCGGTAAGCCCTGCGGATCGGTGTAGCGCAGGAAAGCATTCAAATTTCGGCGGCGGGTCAGCTTTTTCATGCCTTCCTGAATATCCGGGTCCAGGTCATAAAAAGTATTGACCATGCCCAGCTCAATCATGCCCCGCACGTGCGGTTCAAAGCTGACCATTGATGAAGACGTGATCGCATCTGAAGCTATGAAGGTTCCCCGGCCCACAGTGCCGCATACAAGCCCCCGTTTTTCAGCCTCGGCGTAGCCACGGGTGACCGTGCTCACGTTCATCTTCAGATCATCAGCAAGATCACGGTGGGTGGGCAGCTTATCTCCGGGCTGAAGTTTCCCGGCATAAACATCGCGTTCAATGGCATCAGCCAGACGCTTGAACTTGGGACGAACACTCTCTTCCAATTCAGGTAACCATTTTGTCATGCAGACAATGTTTCATTTGACTACATACAATGTCAAGCATATGAATACAATTAATCACGACGAAGCACACAATTTTGCTTTATAATTCCCAAGCCCACACCGTCCAGTGGGCAGAATTCCCTTGTAGGGCGTTGCTTACGGCAACGCCCCAAATCAAAAAACATCCCCTGATCTCCCACACAAAGGCGCGAAGCGAACTGAACGGTTTTGAAAGGGGCAGGGTCTGGGGAGGGGAAAACTTTTGCAACAGTTTTCCCCTCCCCAGCCGCCGGAGGCACACAATGCAAGAAAATTTCTGGGCTTTCCTTATCTTTGTCATCGTCATGACCGGGACCCCCGGTCCGGGCAACATCGCTTCCATGGCCCTTGGGCAGGCGGTGGGCTTCAAACGCTCAATCCCCTTTCTGTCCGGCGTGGTCATCGGCGGCGTAACCATGGACATTCTGACTGCCATCGGTCTTGCGGAACTGTTCATGAGCTATCCGCAAGTCTCCTCAGTACTTAAAGTCGGCGGGATGATGTACATCCTCTACCTTGCATGGAAGGTTCTGAACATGCAGGCAAATTCATCAGGACAGCCTAAAGCCTTCAAATTTGCGGAAGGGCTGGCCCTGCATCCGCTGAACCCTAAGCATTATGCCATGACGGTCTCAGCATTTGCACAATTTGTAGACCCAAGTGCAAATCAATTCACGGAAATTGCTATCTTCGTAAGCACGTTCACCTTCGGGGCGGCCTTCTTTCACTCCATGTGGTGCTTTGCGGGCGAATCGTTTATGAAGTTGTTGCGCTCCCCCGTGGTACGCCATACCGTGAATATTTCCATGGTCGTGCTTATGGTAGGAGCTACGGCTTACGCTTTATATAAATAAGATGCCTCCGGCGGCTTAAACCCTTTTGCAAAAGGGTTTAAGAATCCCAAAA
>PPCM01001042.1_pt1 | contig 14939 bp, 7 predicted proteins | sample 1555541 | NCBI WGS metagenome assembly PPCM01 (sample SAMN05284479, study PRJNA326546) | Marine sediment metagenome, whole genome shotgun sequencing project. | isolation source: marine sediment | place: Germany: Wadden Sea | collected 2012-09-05 | reverse complement strand
AGTGCAAGAAGTTCTATCTGGCCAGCAGGGAGTACGAGGAGAACAAGGTCGTGTTCGTGGCCGGTGATACCGACGAGTGTACGATTGTTACCCTTGACTGTGGCCGGCTCTTCGCGGAAGGCTTCAACGAAGAAGGCCAGTGCGGGATCGGGTCAGAGGAGCCCGAGGTGACCGGGCCCCGCCTCGTCCGCCTCCCGCCTGTGCTACATGTATGGTGTGGTAATTATTGCTGGTTTGCCCTTACCGTCCGGGGGCTGTATGCATGGGGTTGGAATGACTCAAGCAGGCTGGGGTTTGACGGCGATGAAGCTGTCCGACAGCCCCGCCGCGTGCTGGTCGACGGGAACGTTCTTGACGTGTGCGTTACACCTACGGCTTCCTTCATCAAAACAGTATCTGGGTGGCATGGTTGTGGTGGTAACTTTCTTAGCTTGTTTAACATGGACAGCCCGAATGTGCTCAACCCCATCCTTATCCAGCAGAGTAATCGCGATCGACGCATGCGGTACGGTTGGCGTTGGGCATCAGGATGGTGGGATCACATAGCATGTTCTCGACCTGGGGGTTGCCGGTCGTGAGGGTGACGTAGCCCGGATAGGGTACAAGGCAGGCCCCCGTCGCCAGTATGGATTGGTACACGCCGTTGGTGCACGGCACCTGGACACCTGAAGCGTCCCAGCGGTATCCGACATCGACGGCCATGCATGATGTGCTGCCTGCGGGGGACAGGAAGCCGTAGATGCAGCGGTGTTGGGTCGTGGCGGCGGTGTCTTCGGGCTTGACAAAGTGGTTGATGTCTGATGTCCGGCAGACGTCCTGCCCGGGCTCGGGTTGGTACTTGCCGTCGGCACCTACACAAGGGTATTCCTGGACGCCGTCAGTTCGGTAGCCTGCGCGTGCCATCCTGCACTTGTTGCTGCGCGTTGCGGGTGCCACCCAGCCCACGTCGCACGCCGTCTGGGTGGTGTGTGCCTGACCGTCGTCGGGGACGAAGAAGCCAACGTCAGCATCGATGCAGGTGTTCTTGTTGGCGTCGGGTTGGTATTTGCCATCATTGCACAGATAGCATTTGTAGTTCCCACCAGAACAGCAAAATGTGCCAGCAAGGCAGTCCTCTTGGGCAATGCGTGGCTTGTTATCGGCCGGGACGAAGTATCCAGCGTCGGCGGTAATGCACTCCGTCTTGCCCGGCTGTGGCTGGTACGTCCCATCATCACAATTCACCATGGATGTCCCAGTGCTTCTAGTACCTGCGATAGCCTCGGTACATGACGCGGACCCCTCCGAGGTGGTGAACCAGCCCGGGAGGCATGCCGTCTGTGAGCTGTGGGGGGCGTCGATGGCCTCAACCGCGTGGCCCTGGGAGGCGACGAGGCAGGCGCCCTGTCCAGCAGTGGGCTGGTACTTGCCGTTGTAGCAGTTGGTGCAGGCCGCGGCCTTGGCGGTACTAACGCTACCGACGGGGCAGATCACCTGCTCCGTGTGGGGCTGGTCGTCGTCAGCGACGATGTAGCCTGCCGCCGCGTCGATGCAGACGTCCTTGCCGGCATCAGGCTGGTATTGCCCGTTGTTGCACTTGACCTGGCCAGTACCTGTGCTGCGGTAGCCTTCAGTGGCTGCGGTGCACTCGTTGAGGCCGCCTATAGTCGTATAGGTACCCGCAGTGCACTTGATCTGGGTCTTGTGAGCCTTTCCGTCGTCCGGAACGTAATACCCGGCGACGCACTGGACGCACGTGGTCTGTCCAGCCTCTGGTTGGTACGTCCCGTCATCGCACGGCACCTGGTCGGTCCCGGTGCTTCTGTACCCCGGCTCTGCGGTATAACACGCCGTCTGTCCGGTGCTATTACTGAACGTGCCTGCAGGACACGCCGTCTGGGATGGGTGCCCGCTCGTGTCTATGGGTACGTAGTATCCCACCTCCGCCACCGTGCATGCCGTCTGACCCTTGGCGCTCTGGTATGACCCGCTGTGGCATGGGATGCAGGCGCTGAGGCCCGTGTTGTTGGATATGGTCCCTGCCTCGCACTCTAGCTCAGCGTCGTGGGCAAGGCCGTCTTGAGGGACGTAGCGGCCGAGATTGGCGTCCAAGCATGAAGCCTGGGCGGGACTTGGCTGGTACTTCCCGCCGTCGCATGGCATTTGGTCGATTACGATGGAGTAGTAGCCCTCGTCGACGATAGACGGTACTGCGGCACCGACGGGCGTGTATTCACCGTCACTGGCCTTCACGGCGGTGCAGGACTCGACGCCGGCCCCGACTGGTGATAACGTGCCTGCCGGGCACCTCTTACATGCGTCTTGGCCGGCCTCATCCTGGTAGAAGCCTCCGCTGCACGCTACCTTACTCTTTCTATCGTTAGCGGCGCGATAACCCTTAGGAGCGGTAATGCACGACGCCGCGCCCTCCGTGTCCGCGTACTCGCCCAGTCCGCACGGTATGGGGGCCTGGTGGGTCCCGATGGGGGGCGTGTGGGTCCCCTTGGGGGTGATGAGACACGCGGTGCTGCGGACGGAGGGCTGGTAACCCCCGTTGTTGCACGGGGTCTGCCCGGTGACTCCGTCAGCCTTGTAGCCCTTGGTCACCTCGATGCACTTGTCCATGCCCGGCTTGTCTGTGTACGATCCGGCGGCACAAACACTGAACGTCTGCTGCGGTGCATCGCTGTTGATGACGTATTGCCCGGGGAGCGCTGCAGTGCATTCCGTCTGGCCCGTACTGGCCGCGTACGACCGCTGTTGCATGGTGTGCATGCGGTCTGGCCGATATCGTTGGTGGCGGTCCCTGCGGGGCAGGGGAACGGGGCAACGTTGCCGGCGTATCCGCCTGACTGTATGACAGGGTTATAGTGGCCGGCAGGGGTCACCTTGCATGCTGTCTGCCCGTTCAAGTCCTGGTATTGGCCACCACTGCACGCCATCGACACGCCGTTGACTGCGATGGAGCCCTTGAGGACCTCAACGTAGCCTGTAGGTGAGGACACCACGAAGCCTGCGGGCGGGTGCAGCTGTTCGGGATGGGGACCCAAATGCCCGGGGGCTGGGACGTAATAGCCGGCGTCGGGGTCCTTGCAGCTGGCCTTCCCGATCTCGTCCTGGTACTTTCCTCTGGGGCAATATTCTTGCGACGTTCCCGTGCTAAAGTACCCAACAGCGGCAGGGGTGCACGAATTCTGTCCAGTGGCGGCTGTGAATGACCCAGTTGGGCAAAGAGTGTCTGCTATGACTGCTCCGACGGTCTGGGCGACGTAGCGGCCCTTCCTCGCTGACTTGCATGAATCAGCACCGATTGTGTCCTGGTAAGTGCCGTTGTTGCAAGGTAGGCACGCGGCGTTCTTGGCGGGGCTGTACCACCCCTTTCCGCACTGCTCGGGGGCGAGATGCGGCTTCCCATCGTCCAGCGTGTATTGCCCAGCCTCAGTGATCGGGATACAGGCGGGCATACCAGCGTAGGGTTGGTACGTGCCGCCGTCACACGGCACAGCAATGCCGTGGCCGTCGACCGCGTGGCCCGAGTAGTCATCCAGCCCGACCCACGACCCACTGTCACTGTTCGGTTCATCACGATACAGATAAGACGTAATGTCGCCGGACGAGAACTGGCCGACGACGAGGTCCGTGTCGGTCACGGCGATGGAACCGTGGGGCTCGTCAAACTCCCTAGGGACGGGTATATCGGCCACCATCATCCAGGCGATGTCATCATCGGCCATGTGGAAGATGGAGATTTGATTCTGGGCGACGATCGCGAGGAATTGGGCGGTCAATTCGACGCGGAATCCGAATAGGTGGTTGAGTTCGGCGAATTCTGACGTGATTCTGTCGACCGGGGCCCAACCTTCCGATCCGCGTTGGTAAATGTAGACCACGCCTTGTTTGTCAAAGTCAACGCGTGCTTTGGGAGCACCGATGGCGAGCAGTCCGCCAGACATTGACAGAGAGATTCCGAAGCGGTCATATGTGGTCTTAGGATTGTCTATGATGCCATCCTCAATGTACTTGGAGGGGGCGTACGATGGGCCTCTGTTGATGTAGATGGCGACCCTGCCACGGTAGCCGAACACGGCATCGGACACGGCGAGTGTGTTGCCGTCGATAGCTATTGAGGGCCCGAACCAACTCCTGCTGGGGTCGATCCAGGCTGGGAAAATGGACTGGGTGACCGTGAGAGATGTCCCGCTGATGATGTAGATGCCCTTGGCGGCCGTGACGATGATGTCGCCATCCCCGTCGACGTTGACGGCGGTTCCGAACCTCATCTCGCCTGGGACGGTGATCTTGTGGTGTGACGCCTCCGGCACGGGTGTGCCCCATCCAGTGTCGGGTTTCATGAAAATGTGGACGTAGTTCTGGTATGATGCACCGATGACAGCCATGGCATCAGTCAGAGCCAGCGATCCGCCAAACTCAGTCGGGTTGTTGTGGCCCGATGACACCATCTGCTGCTCTATCCAAGGCGCGTCACGGGACACGCGCGTGAGGATGAGCGCCATTCCGTTGGGGACCGAGCCGTCGACCCTGGCGTAGGGGGCGCTCACGACGGCCGCGAAACCGTCCGGACTGATGGACACCTGCCGCCCGAACTGCATGTTCCCGTCGACAGGCGTGGTGAGCTGGATCTTGTTCTCGAACAGCGCGGGCATGAGCCTCGGCCTGTAGAACGTGTCTGCGGGAGCGTCGACACAGGCGTCACAGTTAGCGTTGGAGACCTTGCCGTAGGGGCACGGCAAGGCTCGTGAGTGGGGCTTACCGTCGCTAGGCACGTAGAAGTTGTTCGGGGCACCGATCACCCGGCAGAAGAACTTCTGCTTGGACCGCGACTGGAACTGGCCGCCATTACACACTACGCGCTCTGGTGTAAGTGTTATGATTGAGCCAGGCGACGCGGGGTAGCAGTACGCCTCGCCCTCGAGGGAGTAGGTCCCGATGGGGCACGGCTCGTGGGTGTCTTGGGGCTGGCCGTCGTCCGGGCACATGGAGAAGGCTGGACATGTGAGACAGGCGGTCTGGCCGGCCGTGGGTTGGTATTGCCCGTTGTTACAGTTGACGATCTTGCCGTCGACGACGATACTTCCCTTGCCGGGGACGAGACAGCTGCTAGACTTGGCACCGGAGATCTTCCCTGCAGCACAGGAGTATTGCCGCATGTGGCTGCCTGTTGGTGGTACGAAGAAGTTGGCATCCGAGGCGACACACTTGGTCTGGCCCGCCTGGGGCTGGTACTGGCCCGTGTTGCATTCGGTGCACTTGGTGAGCCCTGTGCCGGGCCCGATGGTACCTGCTGGGCATTGTGTCTGGGCTACAGCACCCGCCGCGGGCACGTGATGGCCGGGTGAGGCGGGGGTGCATGATGCCTGGCGTGGGGTTGATGCGAAGGACCCAGCAGCACAGGCGACGCACGATGATGTCGTTCCGGCGTAATGGCCCGTAGCACACTCGATCTGGGCGGCGTGGGGCTTTCCGTCGGCGGGGACGTAGTACCCGGGGGTGGTGACCTTGATGCACCCGGTCTTCCCTGCCTGGGGCTGGTATTGGCCAGTGTGGCACGGCAGGGCTGTGGTGTGGGCCTTACCGTCATCGGGCGTGTAGTATCCGGCCGGGACGTCCAGACAGAGGGGCTGTGCCACGTTGGGCTGGTACTTGCCGTTGTTGCATGGGGTAGCGATCATCCGTTCGTCGATGGCCACTCCAGTGACCGGTGCACGGGTGAACACTCTCGTCTCACCCGTAGTCTCCCGTGTGTCAGTGGTGATGGCCACGAGCCCCTCCCCGATTCCGACGCCCCATGAAGTGTACACGAGGTCGGTGGGGGCGTCCGGGTTGGTGAAGCGGGCGACGCACTCGGCTGACCGCGTCTCGTAGTTGACCCTGAACATCCGCACGGCGCCGTCCTGGGGGTTCTCGAAACGGGATCCGAATATGACGAGATCGTCGTGCGTGACGAGTGACGTCAGGTCAATCATGCCCACGTCGCCCCCCATGGACGTCGTCTCGCCGTCCTCGATGAGCATGTGGTGGGCGATGGTCCTCTACTCTACTGTGGCGAATGCGGACCCGTCATTGTACACTGCGGTGGAGATGATGCTGGCCGTGTTGGCTCCGGTGCCTGGCACGATGTGGGCTTTCATGAATGGGGCGCGGATGAGTGATGACCATACAGATGAAGGAGAGAACGTCATGGGGGTGGTGCCGGCGACACATCCCGTCTTTTGGGCGTTGGGGACCGTTCCAGCACCGCACGCGGTCTGGGTCGTGTGGGGCTTGTTATCGGCTGGGACAATGTATCCGGGATCGGCGTTGATACAGGCAGTCGACCCGACGGCAGGCTGGTACTTCCCGGCGTTACAAGGCGTGCATGCGGCCTGTCCACGAGTGGATGCGATGGTCCCCGCGGGGCAATGCCGGGCGATGATGTTACCAGACCATAAAGTAGACGTGTAATACCCTGGGCTGGTCAGTTGTGCGAAGCTCTGACCAGAGAGGGGCTGATACTTGCCGTTCTGGGCCAATACGATGAGTTTGGTCGCTGTGTCGATGTATGCGCCACTTGGACAGAGCGAGCACTTGGTAGCTAATAGTCCAGAGGTCTGGTCGTCCGGGCACGGGATGGGTGTGACGTGGGGCAGCCCGTCGTCCGGCACGTAGTACCCAGCGCGGACCCAGCTACATTCCGTCTTGCCTGTTTCGGATTGGTACATGCCCTTGCTGCATGGGATCTGGGAGGTGCGGTCGGGGGAGCCGATGTAGCCCTTGGACGCCTTAATGCAGGTCGCCATTCCAGTCTCGTTGGTGAACGATCCTTCGGGGCATTGGATGTCATGATTCATCCCTATCTCGGGCACGTGGCGGCCGATGGCGGCAGGGTGGCACTTCTCGCTCACCCACACGCTGGTGTACTGTCCAGCCGGGCACATAATGCACGCGTTGGACCCTTCAGGCGCATAAGTCCCATCCGGACAGCTGTGCCCGCTGAGTTTGGGGTTGGGTTGGGGTGACGCCGAAATCGCATAACCCCAGTGTGAGGGGATACACGACGTCTGGCCAGTCAGCGGCTGCCACTTCCCGTCGTAGCACGGTAAGCATGATGATGCTGGGTATCCATCGTACGGCGTGTACGTTCCGGCAGGGCATATGGTCTGTTTGGTGACCGGACCGGGACGCCCGTCGGGTAGGGCGGTGTAGTAGCCGGCCGTGACGACGAGGCAGGCGCTTTGGCCTGGGAGAGGTTGGTAGTGGCCGTGCCAACACCATTTGCACTCGGTGGCGCCGGCTTCAGAGTACATCCCAGCGGGGCAAGGGATCTGCTTGGACTTATCTCTTATGTCAACGTAGTACCCGGCGGTGGCCGCCTTGCAGACGTTGTTCTCCGTATATTGGTGAGGTTCACACGCATCGCAGACGTATGACCCAGCGTCCGACGTGGTGCCTGCGGGGCATGGAATCTGCTCTGTCTGCCCTTGGTACTTCTACGGTACGTCGTACCCGGGATCAGCCTTGGTGCACACCGTCTGGGCCTTGGGGGTCTTCTGGTACCACCCATAGTGGCACGCACGGATCCCTCGGTGGCTGTCGTACGCCGTGTAGCCTGCAGGGGCGTCAATGCACCCCGTCTTCCCCTCTCGGTCCTGGTACGTTCCTGTGGGGCAGATTACCTGGGATGTGGCGGGCGTGGCCCCCGTCTCGGCGACGTAGAACCCTCGCGATGCCTTGATGCAGGATGTCTGGCCTGTTCGGGGCTGATATTCGCCGTTGTTGCACAGTATGATGCCTGTCTTGTCAGCGTTGCTCTTATGGCCAGCAGGGACCGTCTTGCACGAGTTCTGCTTGGTCTTGTCCTGGTAGGTTCCGGCGGTGCACGGGATGTCACTCACGAAACCAGTCATGCGATCCGGGACGAAGTGGCCCGCACGAGCCTCGTGGCTACAGCTGGACTCCATGTAGTTGCTGTTGGGCTGGTATGTTCCGTCGTTGCAGTAGTACAGCTGTCCGTCCATTGCGGGGGGCTCCAACGCACGCGGACATGCCTGGGAACGGTGTGTATCCATATACACACTCCGTGTCTTGCGAGTTAGGTCTAGGCTCGGCTGACACGTAGCGGCCGCGACGTGCGGACTTGCACAGGCCGGTGGACGGCGCGTCCTGGTACTTTCCGTTGTAGCTTGTTCAGGAAGTTGTACATGTGCACAGAGCTCTTCCCCGGGCCGCTCTCCCCCGTCTTCGACCCGGCCATCCCGACGAGTAGCGTGTTAATATCAGAGAACTCAACAGAGACCCCGAACCTGTCGTACGTCGCCTGTTCTTCGGATTCGATGATGGAAAGGGCTTCGTAGGTGACCTTAGCGCCTGAAACGCGGCGCTTGTAGACGTACACGGCCCCGCTGCCGTTATCGTAAGGAGAGCCGATAGCGATGGTCGTCCCGTCGTTGCTGACGGCGAGCGACCGCTCATACGCGAACCGGCCCGAGTTGGCCTCGTTGATGGCGTAGATGGTGCCTTCGTGGAATAATTCCCCACCGTCCTGACCAAAGATGAAGACTGCGCCCCTGTCCTGGTGCCCGGGAGCACCAACAGCGATGGTGGACCCCCCCCCAGGCGACGGAGAGACCGAACCGGTCCCCGTCGGCCAGGTTGAGGGTGGGGCCGACGGCAGAGTTGATGATTATGATGTCGTCTTCACCGCGTGTGGCGCCAACCATAATACCTATCGCGCCGCGCTTGTTGGCTTCACTGGGGGCTCCGACGACGATATCACCGTTCGGCAGCCCCGCGGAGACCATGCCCCAGTGGTCAAACTGGACGTCCTGTGTCAAATGGAGCGTGATGCGCTCGGCGGCGTCAAAATCACCCCACCATTCGTCCGAGGATTCCCATTGCACACGGCTGAACTTGGGGTGCCACGCCTCCGTGGGGCCATACCAGCTCGACCCCGTGTTGGCTCTGATGAACTCGTAGTAGTTCTCACGTTCGGGGTCTGAGGCTGAGGGGCATCCGAAGGAGATGCGGGTTCTGCTCTGGACCGTGACGGACGCCCCGCACATATCGTTCTCATGGGGCGTGAATGTCGACTCTCCGAAGACCTGGTAGTGGTAGGGGTCCTGGATGCTGCTCCAGCTGTTCCCACCCCAGCCGTACATCTGAATCTTGTCCATGAGGGATCCCGTGGCCGAAGCCTCGGACCAGGAGAAGGCGGGATTGAAGGTATAGACCGCGCCGGCGTTCTTCTTGCCGCCCACAGTAGCGAATGGGGCGCCGACGGCAACTGTACTGTCCTTGATGCTGACACTGTTGCCAAAGTAATCGTCCGAGGCCCCGTCAGCCGCCGTGAGCCTAGCCATGCGTATCCAGGTGTTTCCATACTGCGTGTACACGTACGCGGCGCCCTTTCCGTCGTTATCCCAGATGGCGCCGATGGCAATAGTGTTTCCATCAGAATCAATCGAATAACCAAAACCAATGCCGCCGTTAAAATCGATCTGGGCCTGCCATTGGATAGTCTCGGCAATGGCGCGGTCCTCAACATCAGGCTGGGCGCCCGAAAGGTAGTCACAGAAGGTGTGGTCGGCGTTGTGGGTGTAAGGCCCAAACTGGAGACGGCAGGACTGCTGGAAGGTGTGCGGGTTGCTGTCGTTCGGGACATAGAAGTGGTCAGAAATCCGAAATAGTGAGCAGCAAAACAAGTAATCGCTTCATGCTCAAATGGTCGATGCAAAGGATGAAAAGATTAAACTATGCTTAAAAATTATATGCGTAAACTATACTCCGGAATTGGTTCACAATCAATTTGTCATCATTATATGCTGAGCAAGGCGGGCCGTCCGCGCGTGTTTCCGGACATCCGGCATCCATCCCCCCATTTACTCACTTTCCTTATCTCTGGCACCGCTCCATGCACTTCTGGCGGACAGCGGCGGGTGTCTCCTCCATCCCAATGAGACGGGTCAACACAGGCCGCAGCTCCTTGTCGACCATGTACCCGCTGCCCTCGTCAATGAGGACCCACAGCACATGGAAGGCTGCGTCGGTGTCCATGTCGAGGCTGACGTCAACCAGCTCCCCCATGGTCTTGGGCTTGACGTCACATGTGTCCAGGAGGTCATCGATGGCCCCCAGGGCGGCGGACCACTCTTCCCGAGGTGTGGAGTTGATGTAGGTGACAAGGCGGCGGAAGACGGCCTCAGTGATCCCTGGCCACTTCCCACGGAAGGACTGCGGCTCGTGGAAGCTACCGACAGCGCCTAACATACGGATACGCCAGGCCTCGGCGGCCAGGTAGCGGGTGCCCGACACAGCGGCGGCGGCGGCACCGCACGTCGTCCTGAACCCCTCCCGATCCTCGTCGCTGTCCACGCTCTCTTCGATAGCCTCAAGGGCCTGGTACACGGTCTTGCCGACGTTCTTGGGGGGCATGGGGACCTTGGTGTTGGCTGCGTCGAGCCAGGTGGCCATAGCCGCGTTAAGGGCGGTGGAAGCGGTGTTGATGCCTTCAACAAGCTTCTCGGTGCTAATCTTAGCGAGCAGGCTGAAGCACGACTTGAGTTGGCTGTTGCTCGTGGCCTGGTTGATGGTCTTGAGGGTACTGAGCGCGGCATCCACCATCCGGGCCGGCACGTCGCACGAGGGGCTCACTGGGGCCGTGGAGATCGCCTCGAGGGCCTCCCGGGCCACGCGTTCATCGGGGTGGGCCATGATCTGCACGGCGCGCGAAGCCAGAAGATCAGCTAAGGCGTGCTCCTCTGTAGTGACTGAGTGTTGTCTGTCGGGCGTGTCGAAGCGGTCAGTGTCATCCTGATCTGTTCTGTGGTCATCGCTAACGGCTGACAGCACCACAGTGTGTAGTGCAGTGGCGTCTGGGATAGCTGCGGCCTTCTCCACGATGTCGAGCATCGAAGCGATGATGTCACCCGTCGTGCGGTAGACCGTGAAGAGGAGATGCAGGGCGACGAATAGCACGCCAGCACGGGCGGTGTGGGTTGTGGCGGCGTCCCACATGGCCTCGATGATGGGTGCCCATGACGCAGGGTCCGTGGATGTCAACACGGCGCGGTAGACGGTCGAGGCGATCGCTCTTTGGCCAATAGGGGGAATCTCGTTGGTCTTGATGGCGGCGACCAGGCGGGTAGCGGTGGATGCCTTGTCTTCGGTCGAGAAGCTGTGCATGAGGGCGGCCAGGTCAACCTGGGCGTCTGTCGCCGTGTCAGCGTCCCCGAGGCTCTTGATGATATCATCTACATCAGCGAGGCCGGCTCTCCGAGTGACCATGGTCATCCATGCTCTGCCGGGGCTGGCCATGACCTCATCGATGTCTGTGGCCCACTCCACGGCCTCTGCGGCGCCGGGGAAGAGCGACCGGGCGAGCACGAGGGCCTTGATGCCCGGGTGGAGGTTGGCCTTCTCGTAGGACTGGACGGCTTCATCGTAGGCCGTGTGGATGGCCTCGAGGTTCGTGTTAACGCCCTCGAGGAACGCCTTCTTGGCCTCCGCCGTGTGGTACAGCGGTCTGTTGATGGACGTGGCCAGGTGCTGCACGGCGAACACCGTGCGAGTGGCGTCGTAGTCCGTCTTGTCCCAGCGCGAGAGATCGAGAGCCACGGCGTCCATGATGAGGTTGGGGTGCCGCTGGGTCGCGTACGTGACGAGGGCAGCTGATGCGAGGCCTCTGGCGGCAAAGTAGCTGATGGCGCGACCCTTGGTGGCGCGGGGCTTGGGTTGGGGCGGCAGGATCACCCTCTTGGGCCGAACGTTGCGCCGGTTCACGTTTTGTCTGGTCGGCCATCTGGCGTCAGCTACGGGCGCCTTAATGCTCGAGTTAAGTCCGGGGCCGACTGCTCTGAGTAGCCAAGCCTCCAGCCTCTCCTCGTCGATCGCCATGACGGCTGGACCATCGTGGGGAATGGTCTCGATGGTGCCGTCCTTCTTCTCGCGTGGGGCGGATGATTTCAGCTTCATGGATCTAAACAAGGCGGCGAGGGTGGCGTCAGCGGAGCTTCTGAGGGTGGGTTCGTCGGACGCGTCGAGAAGGCGGTGGGCGACGAGTGCGGTCAGTTCAGGGTCAAATGTGGGGATCGATGCCAGGTGTTCGCGACGGTGGCGCTTCCTATCCGCCTTGGCGGGGCGTGTCTTGGTTGATATGCGTCTCTTGCTGTGACCACGATACGCCATTTGGCACACTGGGACGGGAGGTGTGCGGGGCACGATGGAGCCGACCACGAAGGACTGCATGTTGGTGGGGACGAGATGGTTGAGGATGAGTGCGGCTACATCCTTCATAGCTTGGCGACCGACGTCCGTGGCGTGTTGGGCGGCCATACACATGCCTGTGAGGCCAGACCACAGTGTAGCGGGAGGCGTGGTGCTGGTCATCGTGCCTGCTTGTTCCATGAAGGTTGTCACGGCCGACACCCAACCCTTGGCGGCTGTGGATGTCTTTATCGTGGCGAGGCAGGGCGAGGTGAGCATGTAACGGACAATGGTGGAGATTTCGTCAGCCCACCATTCCTCGTTCTTGCGCGTAGCGAGCTGCTTGATGACTCTGGTGAGCACGGCGACGTTTCTTCCCCCCCGTATGAGTAGTGCCTTGAAGGCCTCCTGGCGAATGTTGGGTGACCGCGACCGAGTGCATTGGGGGCCATTGAGCGCGTTCTCGAGCACCGTGCCGCGGGTCCCCTCTTCGTGTACAGCGGGCAGGGCGGAGGCCAGACTAACGTGTTCATCCTCCGTCAGGGACAGCTCGGTGCGTCGAGCCCAAAGACCCGTGATGAACGTTCTATACAGCTCGCCTGGGAAGCCGGGGAACGCCTGCTCATTGAGGGACCTCAGCTGGGCCACGAACCCCATGCTGTATTTGGCCGGGCGGGTGGTGGCGTCCGTGGTGAGGTAGGTAAGGAGCGACGTGATGATGGTGGCATGCTCGGAGGGGGTGATGGTCTGGCTTCTCGTGGATAAGAAGTTAAGGAGGTTGACGTTCTTACGGGCCGCTATACCGAGCGCGTCGATGAATTTGGCGCGTAGGGCGGGCACGTCGTTGATTGCGGTGTAGCACATGGTAACGGCCGAGATGCCCCCGGCGTACGCCCCCACGACCTCCACCGTGGGCTCCTCGACCATCAGTCTGAAGTATTCGGCCCTGTGTCTGCCCCACATGGCCGTCGTGAGGGTGTGCATGGCGCTGTGCCGGTCCTCGCGCTTGCCGACGTTCTTCACGCCAAGGCGGCTGATGAGTGTGCGGAAGATCCAGGGCACCAGGGAGGTGCCATCGGCGACGTGGAGCTCCGTCATGAATGAGGTGGCGACAGCGAAGCGGAGCCAGGGGTCAAAGAAGTCGTCGAAGCCAGCACGGCGCTTGTTCTTACTCTCCTTGAACTTGGCGGCAAACAGCTCGTCCCAGAGCGTCGGCATGACCTCCTCCATAAGCTTTACGAGGACCTGGCGTGTGATGAGCCCGGGGAGGATGTCGGTGAGGTCCAGCTCGCCAGTCAGAGCGTGGCGTTGACGGAGATGGTGCATAATGGTGTCGACGGTCGAGCCAGTGAGGATCTCACGCTGTTCGGTGGTGAGCTGGGCATCAATGGTGGTGTGGACAAGCTTGAGGGCCGTGCGGTCGACAAGAGCGTCGCAGACAGTGCGTGCGGTGTCAAACTTGGAATGGATGAAGGTGCGAGACACGATACCACGGACAGCGATCGACGCAAGCCTGAAAGCAGCGACGAAAGAGTCCATGTGAGCCGTTTCGGCCGTGAGGTACGAGGCAAAGGCGCGGCGGGTACGCTGAAGGGACAGAAGCGTCTTGAGCTCGTATTGCACAAGCGTGTCAGACGTAGTGAAATACTGGATAGCTTTCGCAAAACTGCGTTGCTGCACAGCAAGGCGAAGGAAGACGGCATGTTCCTCGCTCGTTTCCGGCTTGAGAGTGGCGAGATTGGTTGTAGCATACTCGGTGGCAAGAATCCGAATGCGATCAGGCCTATTAATGGCCTGTTGCAGGCGTTTGATGACAATGTTCATTTTGGTCAACTCCTTTTTACAGTTTTGCTTTACAGTTGTCCGGAATTGGAGCTTTTTGACAAGAAACCTGTGACAAATGAAATGAATTTACATCTTGCAGCCCGCGCGGTTCTCCCGGTTGAAGTAGTGAAGGTGGTCCTTCACGCTCCAGTGCCACATCTTCCACTGATCACTGCAGTGCTTGTCCTCGCCGCTGCCGTTGCATTTCGTGTACGATTTGAACTCCTTATCGTAGTAGATCTCTGTCCCTGTGTGGTGGTAGTGCATGGTGAGCATGTCCGCCTCTGTGGGGACGTGGACGACGATATCGTGATGGTGAGTGATACGATAGTGGGTATCAACGTGCTTGTCGACCTCGTCGCGGAAGCGCTTGTCACCGACGCGAGGGCAGCCGAACGTGTAGAGCGTGACGTGGGCGTTGGGGAAGTGGTTCAGCTTGATGTCGAGTGCGGCAATGTCAGCGATGGCGGCGCCCATGCTGTGCCCCGTGATGAACACACGGACAGACTTGGTGGAGCGAGGGATCATGGCGCGCATGGTGGCGAGCATCTGGTCCTTGATGCCCTCGTAGGAAAGCAGGAATCCGCCGTGGATCAAACTATTGCCTTCCCAGGACACGCTCTTCTCGTGGTAGTCAAAGTCCAGCATCCAGTCCTCAAAGGACGTGATCACGGTGCCACGGAACGAGATGTAGATCTCAACTTCACTGTGGGCCTTCGTGCGGGAAAGAACAAATCCCGTCGTGTCGTGCTCCTTGTTGTGGATAATAACAGGCGCGCGAGACAACGGTTCGGCACCAAAGTATGAGCGGACGCTCTTGCACGACCGGCACTCGAAGTCTCTGATTACAGAATGATCGCAGTAGGACACTTGGGAAAAATCCCACATAATGTCGCCAAGTCTCGGGTCATAAGCCTCAGACTCTCCAGCAATGACGC
>PPCM01001041.1_pt1 | contig 14941 bp, 9 predicted proteins | sample 1555541 | NCBI WGS metagenome assembly PPCM01 (sample SAMN05284479, study PRJNA326546) | Marine sediment metagenome, whole genome shotgun sequencing project. | isolation source: marine sediment | place: Germany: Wadden Sea | collected 2012-09-05 | reverse complement strand
CAATGTCATTAACTTTAGCGAATTGGCTGGTAATTGTAATTGAAACGTCCGCTCCTATTATTAAAATTTCGAGGGAACTTTCTACCAGGCCTTACAGGTTCAATAGTTTCGGTGATAATGTCATGTATGTCTGAAAGCATGACTAATAAAGCGCTTTTCGAACGCGTGAACAGCAGTGGAATGACATCCTTCACCTTTGATAGCGCTTGTGCGAAGTTCAATTTGTATTTGTATCGTCTTTCGCGGGTTTTTTCATCGATAGCACTTTGTGTCGGAAACGCCAATGCTGAAGTTAGATTTTTTGAGAACACCTTTGCATGAAAATCCTGGTTAATCGAAAGAACGGATTTTCCAGAGAAATTTTCAATTTCGACCCACTGTTTCATCGTTTTGTAATCTTCTTCCACAGGCCATCTTGAATGGTATAGTTCGGCAAAGAGGTCGTGTGGATACAGTTCTTTATCAAGTAGTGACGTAACAAGGATTTCAGCCTCTCCTGAGTCCAACTCCACTCTTACCAAGCGTAGCCGTAGAGGTTTGAGATCAAGTCCCATTTCTTTGCATTTTTGCACGGAACTGGGAAATACGCGTAAGGAGATAATTCTTTCCTTCTTACCGGAATTATAAAATTGTCGAATAATTTTCCATCGTTTGCGCTGAACCCTTGCACAGAAATTCGTATTCAGGGAAATAAGGAGGCTAAAAATCCAAAAGGCCGGATACCCTCTATCCAACAAAACAAGATCGTCTGGAAGAAGGTTTAAAAAATGAAATGCTGCCAACTCACGTTCTCCAATATCCTTGGATTGAATAATGGCATCGACAGACATCCTGTTTAGCGGGTCAAACATTTGTGAGACACGGGCCATTGGGCACTTATCACCTTGTCGTGGGTGCCAAGCTCCAAAATGGTCCGAGATAGCATCAATTCGTGGGAGTTGAACAGTAGATCCATCAACAGCGAGAAGATTGAAACCATGCCATTTCAATGGTTTGAACTCTCCATAAAAGTGGTTAAGCAATTGTGAATTTAGTTCAATAAATGCTTGGTATTTCAATTTCATTCTCGCTTTGGCGAAAGCCGCCTTTGTGACAACGCGTTTTGCAACATGAAAACCGTTTAAGGCTTTGAAAAAATGATCAAGTTCGTCCTGATATGAACCTTTTATCAGATTTATCATAAATAAAAGTAGGGTTGAAAAGGGAAGTTTCCTCTGGCGTGTGAAGTCTTCTGAACTTTCCCTATGACGCTTGAGAAAATCTTCAGATAGAATTAATGATTTTAAGAAGTTGACCATTTTGGCACACTTCCGGCATGGCAAGTTCTGTGCCGGTTAGAGTGTTTTTCTCAATTATTTTTGACATTTTTCACTCCTTTGTTGAAATTGTGAATAGTGAACAAAACTAACTAATTATAGCACATGTGTAGAATATGGCAAGAATATCAATTACTTATTCTTAAATTAATGACATTGGATTGCGAATAGCAGCACCTGACCATTGTGTTATGTGGCTTGAGCTCTACAATAAATTTGGTTGGAAAAAAAGAAAAAAAATGATTCTCGATTATTTACTTTTAGAGAGTCAATACTTTGGCAAGGAAGCAGCCTCTTGTCAGCTCTATTTAACGATACTCATAAAGACAAGATATTTCCTGCGGCAGGCGATCTTTGGAATTATTGAGTATGAAAGGACAGCTTATTAGACGACGGCAGTGGATATTGAAAGTAGAATACAATGGCAAGATAGTTTAGGATTTGGTTGTTGTTGGCTTTCCAGTTATATCCACCGGCACTACCCCCTCGTCTGACCAAATTATCAAGTATTATTGCTTGCATATATTGGTTTTTGACATGGCGTTTTCTTTCAGAAACTTAGATGCTCATTCCACCTTATCATACTATAATCAAGGTTGTGTAATAGCATGGAAGATCATAATAATAAGTATAAAGCCTTCATCTCTTATCGTCATGCAGACAATAAGATAGAGGGTCGCCAATGGGCTACCTGGTTACATCATGCGATTGAAACATACGAAGTTCCTGAAGATCTTATAGGCCAAAAAAATGGCCGAGGTGAAGAGATTCCGGCAAGGATTTATCCTGTCTTTCGTGATGAAGAGGATCTGCCGGCCGATGCTGACCTGGACACTGCAATCATTAGAGCGTTGGATAGTACGCATGTTTTGGTAGTCCTTTGTTCACCAAATGCAGTTGAATCGACTTATGTGGCAGATGAAATCGAATACTTCAAGAAAATAGGTGGTTCGAATCGAATTGTTGCTGGAATTATTGATGGTGAGCCCAATGCGAGTTGGGATAGGAGAAAGCAAAAGCAGGGTGTTGGAGAAGAAGAGGAATGCTATCCATTACCTCTGCAGTTTGAATATGATGAGGAGGGTCGTCTTACAGACAAACGGACGAAACCCAATGCCGCTGATTTCAGAGTTGGTAACGAAGGTATAACTGAGCAGGGATGGACGTCACCCGAGGGCTATCGACAGCATCTACAAAACACCACAGATCTTGATAAACGGCAGATCAATTCAAAAGTTGAGGCTTATAGGAAACAGTCTCATTTGATGTTGCTGAAAATTGTAGCGGGTATTCTTGGTGTTCCAGTAGGTGATCTGTCCAAGCGAGACAAGGAATATCAACTACAACGTGAAAAAGCCAAAAGTCGAGCTTTAATAAGGTGGTTTACCGCAATAGGCTTGTTGTTGTTGTTGGTTTTTATCGCTTCGCTGGTGGCTTTACAAATGAAAAAACAGGCAGCGCTTAGCGAACAAAAAAAACGTATCTTGGAAACTGCTAAAAATGCTGAAAGTGCGCGTTATTTTCTGATAAATAACCAACATGGTCATGCAATTGAACTGCTGTATAACAGCATACCAATGTTAGACGATACAAAAATTCAGCAATATGGATTGATTCTCTCTTACTTGTTACAACCTTACCGAACAAAAGAACAGTTACCCGTTGGACTCTTGGAGGAACAGCGGTTGTACAGCTATTTAGGTGGGATTGTCTTCTACCGTGATGGACAAAAACACAGAGTGATGTCCGGCACACCAACAATGGCGCATGTCGATACCTGTGAACATCGAATTATCATCGGTTTTGACGATACTCCAAGCCCTTCCCTGCACGTGTTCGACAGCCATGATTTTAAACAACTGTTTGTCTACTCTTGGGAAAATATACCATTGGTTTTTAGTGGGCCACCGATAGCGGTCTCCGATGAAAACTACCTGTTGCCTACCTATACTGCCGGCTCGTATGCGGGAGCAAATGTTGAATCGCTGTATTACCTGAAGATGCCCAATATATTGAGTGAAATCCGCAGAGGTAATGGAACTATGCCGTTCTATGCAGAATCTGATGAAAGACTTCATTTTTTGGGTGATGAGGGGGGTGAACAGTTTGAATTGTTAAACAACCACCCAACATCTTATGTTCGGGTGGAAAATTATGATGGCGGTTTTGACTTGGTCTTCCGGAATAATCCAGAGTGTCAGGATTTTAAACACTGGCAAAGCACATATGATGAAGAGGTTGACGATGAACAACCTGCGATAAACGCCTTTCCATTACCTTATCGATTGGCTGAGGAAAAAATCTGGCGTCTTTATAGCAGTGATACAATATATCCAAACATTCTCGGTACCGTTGCAGACAACTATGTTATGGATTACCGGCATGGCACGTTACATCCCTTTCCGACTTATGTGCGGGTAAATGAATATTCTGTGTTTTTTGACAATTCGTTCGCAGAAAAAAGCCTGAGTGTATATTCGGGTAGTGCTGTTAGTGTCTTTATGGTTAACCATGGAACAGCTGGTGCAGATTTTCTCGTTTGTTCACACAAGATAAGATCGGAAATGGAACAGTTAACACACCAGTTTGTTGATCCTTACGATTACCTCAAAGACAAAGACGCTAACGGAAAGGATAACTGTAATGAGCTGAGTATCATGGATAGATACGAGAATTACCTTAAGTACAACCCCTATAGCCGTTATCTGCCTTTTAAGCATGGCTTCTTCACTCGTGATCAAATAGTAAACTTGCTTGACCTGCATACCGGCAACGTCTTGCCCATCGAACCGCCTGAAATTAATGCACTGGATTTCGATTTTATCGCCTTCTCAAATAGCAAACCTGAGTTTGTTGGTTTGTTTGGAAATAATTTGTTGACTTACCGTTTAAACTCAAATGGTGACCGATTTGAATTGCAAACACAAAGAAAATTCTTATATAAACAAAGTTCAGAGAAAATCTTGTCCATGCAATTAGGTAGCCTCAACCAGGTAATAATATTATTTGCTACAGGCAGATTGATTTCTATTAATCCCGAAAACGGTTTAATTAATTGGCAAATTCAGCTTACAAACCAGGGTGATGACAGTTGTCTGGTTGCATCTGAAGATCAGCGCTTTGTTGGTGTAATCGATGCGTTTACGTTCAAGCTGTTTGACGCCGATAGTGGGATGCAGTTATCAGGGCATTTTGTTTTCGATAAAACTCTGGTTACCAATGGTGAGTCGATAGATGAGAATCAGTCTGTCAATGAGGGCGGTTCATTTGATTATGTGCTGATTAATAAACACGGAGAAATCGACATTGGCTTTTACACGTTGAGTGAAAAAAAACATATAGTGCGTGATGAAGAAAGTGGTGAGCCAATGCGCGATGAAGACACTGGGGATATTTGGGAGACAGTTGCTGTCAATGTTCATTTGCAACGCTATCATCGTCCAGCACCTCAGTTGTTGCAGCTTGAGAATACAGAAAAGCAATTAATAGAAATGAATCTTTGGACAAAGAATCCCTTTTAGTGCGACAGGCGGGGTCGGACCGAGCAAACTTTCCGTAATTAAAGGTTTTAGTTCTTTAAATTGGGGCATGAAATGTGTTTAGAACTGCAATTTTGACCCCAAAAACACGCATTTAAGAGATAAAGCCCCAAAAAACATTCTGTGGACAAGTCGCAGATGTTCGCGCTATCCCGACAGTCGCCGTTATTTTACGATTTATGGAAATGACGAAGCGGTGGTACCTTTTCTTGTTTAACGGATCGTTATATTTCCCCTGTCCAGTTCTGCAAGGGACAGAGGCATGGACCACCTCGGCACGACACTGCGACCATTTAATATGACTGCTCCCAAGGGCCTGGTGCTTTCCAGGTTCCGGTTGTTCGCATATCGTTTCGGACGGAATCGGCCACGGGGGTAAGAAAGTCTTTGACTGTGGTGACAACTTCATCAAAGTTTTCAGGAACGGATTCCTGGTGGAGTTTTCGCCTGAAGGCTTTCCACTGTGTTGCTTTGGCGCTGATAAAATCTTTGGAGAATGCGGTGACGTTGTCGGGCAAATCTGTTCGTCGGTTGTTGAAGGTATGGAATAATGCTTCATGGAGTTGCCTTTGATCGAAGTCGAATTGCCTGGCGAGCATCCAGATATCGTAAAAATCCTTCATCCTGCTATTCAGTTCTCCAAGTTTAACCATGGCCTCAAATTTTTCTGCTATGGCACTTTCCCGACTGTAGCAGGCAAGCAGGGGGGGAGGAAAATCCAGTATGGCAGGAAGGTAAGCCTCCTCCGGACTCGGAAAAACGATATCCCCAAAACCGATGTCGATCTGCATATTAACCCGAGCGGTATCGAGTGTGCCGAAAAAACGCACCCGGATACCTTCATAGTCGGCATCCTCGGTGATGCGCTCGCCCCGAACACTATCCGGATCAAAGACTAGTCCATCCGGCACCACTTCGGCGGTACAGATATCACGGACCTGCTCCTTGACCCTTTCAACTTCGTTGCTGGTGATCCCCAGCATATCGATATCCATGGTCGGGCGAGCCGACGGCGCATTCCACGTCCGAAGCATCAGGGCACCTTTCAGGATGAATCTCTTTGCATGGTTGGATACCGATAACCGGTAGAGGAACCTTTCCATCGAGTAATATTGGAGCAGCTCTCCAAACGGGCGCTTGTCTGTCCGCGACTTGTTGAGGAGGCGTTGTCGAACCGATGCCGCAATGTTCCCGGGACTTTTCCGGCTCATAGCACAGCCTCCAGATAGGGTTTCATGACATTTTGAACGCGGCAGACACGGGCATATTTAAGGATTTCATCCGCCTTGAAGGCCTTTTGTTGCCTGTAGCGCTTGAGTGCCTCCAGCACCACGTCCATGCCCAGGTTATTGCGGAACTTGAAACAGTCGGCGAGTGTTTTTTCCGGACTGTAGACGTGAACTTCCACACCGTCGACCTCATAAGTCTCAATGCCGGCTTCAAAAGCGGTCTTTGAAAAACGATGGGCTGAAACAGGAGGGTACTCCAGGAACGGGAGTCTGGATTCTCGAGGAACGGCAACGGATACGGAATGTGGAACCTGAGTCGTCAAACCGTGGAACGTCAGGGCCGATACCAGACAGATCACGGCATTGGGAAATCGGAGGCTTACCGTAACAAGGTCGGGATCACTCAAGGGAGGAAGCTCGGACAAGCGATAGATACCCCTTGATACTCGCTCGATAACGCCCCTCTCTCTCAGAGAGTAGAGCATATATCGGGATATCCCCTTTGCGATCGCCTCGCTCATCCGAAGCCGTCCACCATGTTTTCGAAATATTTCAATCGGGCCGTCACTCATTTTCCAATTCCACCACAATACTTTTGGTTACCATTTGTGTGTTTGTGGTGACATAATGTCTTGAACTGGGGTAAATGTCAACTTTATTCAGCCCGTTTATGGGGAGAGAAACGTGTATCGAGCTGATTATTGCGGCATAATGGCGAGTTCGATATAATCATTCCGGGAAGGGCCGGACTTCCGGCCATTTTTTCCTAATTCGCCCAACTCCCGGCGGTTGCCGAGAAGTGCGACCATGTTGCCTTTCCCGGGCTACGGGCTAGCGGGCTAGGGTCGGACCGAGTTAATAGTCCGAAATGACAGTTAATGCTTCTTATAGCTTATATGAATTTAGCCTTAGACCAGCTTTTTGCTATGCAAAATCAGCGGTCTAAGAAGTGCGGTTCCCATGGATGGGTTGAACATTTTCATATGATGCCTTGGAGACAATCAGAATGACAACTCGGCGGGATTTCATTAGGTCATTGACGGTAGGGGCCGGAGGGATATTGCTTGGCGGCATCAATAGAGCATTCGCGATGTCCCCTGATAAAACCATCTGGTTTATGCCGGACGAGGGTGAGCCCCACCGGCGAACCTGGATGGCCTTCGGAGCAGGCAAGGAGATTTGGGGTAAAAAACTCCTGCCTGAAGTTCAACGCAATCTCGCAACAATCGCCCTGACCATTGCAAGGTACGAGCCGGTTTCCATGCTGGTTCGCCAATCGGACATGGCTCTTGCGAAACAGTTGATGGGTGCAGGCGTCGACTTGATTGTCTGCCCGCTTGATGATCTGTGGATGCGGGATACCGGGCCGGTTTTTGTTGTGACGGAAAACGGGGACAAGGCCTGCATTGATTTCAACTTCAATGGCTGGGGCGAAAAACAGGACTTTTATTATGATGCCAAGGTTGCCGGCTTTACAGCTAAATACGCAAACGTCAGGCGCATTCGATCCAACCTCGTACTGGAAGGAGGGGGGATCGAGGTAGATGGTCACGGGACGGCCATCATTACCAAGAGCTGTGTGCTCAATGACAATCGAAATCCGGGCGTGACCAGGGCCGGGTGCGAGCGTGAGTTGAGGCGCCTTCTCGGGCTGGAAAAAATCATCTGGTTGCCGGGAATTAAAGGGATGGATATCACGGACGGGCATACCGACTTCTACGCCCGATTCACCAAACCGGGGGTGGTTGTTGCGGGATTTGACCCTGATCCCGAGTCGTTCGATCATGCCGTTACCAAACGGCATCTGGAGATACTGCGTTCTGCCCGAGATGCAAATGGTCGCCGGCTTGAGGTGGTTGTGCTTGAGGCACCTTCCAAAATAAGAGACAGGTTTGCAGGCGACGATTTCGCCGCAGGCTACATCAACTTCTACGTCTGTAATGGTGCCGTCATTGCCCCGGAATTTGGCGATCCAAAGGCCGATACGGCAGCCGGGCGGAAGCTCCGGAGACTGTTTCCGGATCGTGAAATTGTCCAGATCAATATTGACGGGATTGCAGCGGGTGGTGGGGGTATTCACTGCACAACCCAGCAGGAGCCGAGGGGCTGACATATTGCTGCACCGGGGCGTGGTAAAACGCACCCGGTGAGCATTACGCCGTAAAAAAAGTGTCGTTAAAGAACCCAATCGTAAGGAAAACGTTAAATCGAGTCCGGCCGCACAGCTTCATGATAAAGTCGATCAATTATCAAACGCGCCAACCTCGAATGCCGTTGTGGTATCCCTGACCTCTCCGGTGAAATCCCTGAAAATGGGAACCTCAATCCCCTGATCAACCGCCGGAGAGTTGCCGTTCAGGCTGTAATCCCTTTCCAGGTGATTGCCGGGATCGGGCGCATTCAGTCCGTGATCGGCCGACTGTATCATAAGATTATGGCTTTCCGTGAAAACAGAGGAATCGTGCCTGTTTCGAACCGTCGTGATCAGATTGCCCGATTCATTATCCGGAAATACAACCAGGTTGTTCATGATGCCGATATCTTCCGTTACATTCTCAAGCTGTACGCCCACATACATTGTATAGGTATTTGAGGAATCCATCACGTCGGTTTTGAAGATGGTGTTGTTATATATTTGAATCCCGGTGGGCGCGGGTTCAACACCTCTCGGTTTTATGGTCATGGCGATAAAGCCGTCGCCCGAACCGTTTCCGTCGAACACATTGTTCCGGATACCCACATCGCGGGCATGGACAAGAAGCTGATTGCTCACCAGCCTTGAACTCAGGTTGCCGTAGTCCGCGAAAAAGCGGTTGTTTTCAATTATCAGATCCGAGAGTCGCTCATCATAGACGCCGTTCTGGGGACCGACGGAAGCCGTCCAGGGGCCGGAGCCGCCAAACACATTATCCGCGACAACGACGAATCGTGTTCTTCTTCTGGTTCCCCATTCCGTGTCCAGTTGATCTTCTCTTAAACCGTGCAGTTTCAGTGCATGCCTGCCGCTGGTGTTGGTCAGGCTTGAGCCCGAGAAACGGTTGTGGCTTAAAACAGCCGAATGGGCCTGCCAGATCCGAACCACATGTGACGTCATCGCATCCCTGATATCGTTGCCCATGAGCACCAGTTGATCCGCTCCGGTATAGACCACGTTTCCGTAAGCGCCCGAAAGATCACAATCGACAATCATAACCTGTTGGTGGTCCTTGGAGCGATATGAAGAAGAGGCGAACATGGTTCGAAACCCCGTGCTTTTGACACGGTAAAAGAGAAACGGTCCGATATCCGTCGCTCCGCCAACCAGGCTGTCGTAATTATAGTTGCCTTTAAAGTTGATGTCCTGAATTCGCCAGTTGTCGGTTCTGCTGATGGAGAAAAACGACGGCCAGGCATAGCCTTCCTCGCCATGGAGGATGGGGTACTCCAGATTGACCACGGGCGCGTTTTCAAAGATACCGCGTTCATCCGGATTAAGCCCGGTTCCATAGGCGCCGATTGAGACAGGGCCTTCGATTGAGTTTCCAATGGCTCTTTCACTTCGGTCGACTCCGTTGGAAGTCCAGGACGACCCTCGGTGCAAGAGAATTCTTTTGCCCGTTGCGATTGCGGATTTGATTTCCGCGACTTCGTCGGTGGCAATCAGAATCGATCCGTCGGGGCAACCCTGGAAATCGCCGTGTGTCGTATCGCTGAAGCAGGTGGTGTTTTCTCCCGCGAATACGATATCCGGATCTTCGACGACTACTTTATAGTATTGAACCCGGGGGGCTGTTTCGCCGTCGGTCACGGTCAGTGTTACAACATATGTCCCCGGTATTTCGAAGACGTGGGCCGCAACGGGGCCTGTCGCCGAATTTTTCGGTTTTCCCGATACGGCCCAAACGCCGGAGGCTGGATCGCCAAAATTCCATGAATAATCCAGATCATGAAAGGGCCTGTGTCCGGGGGTAGAGGCGGATGCCCCGGCGGAAAAACTGACGCCAAAAGGTGCTATGCCGGTGAAGGTATCTGAATAATCATGGGGATCACCGGGATCACCGGGATCACCGGGATCACCGGGATCACCGGGATCACCGGGATCGCCGGGGTCGCCGGGGTCGCCGGGGTCACCAGGATCACCGCCGGAAGAATCATCCGGAAATTCAAATGCGCCGACATCATACGGGAGGTTGATGATTCTGGATGTTCCGATAAAATCGTCAAGAATCGGTACCTCCGTCCCCTGATCCCGGGCAGGCGAATGCTCCGACAGGCTGTAATCTCTCCTCTGATGATCATCATGATCCGGATCATTCAACCCGTGACCGTTTGACTGAACCAGCAGGTTATTGCTTTCAACGACAACGGAATCATCCCTGTATCGGACGACACCGGCAAAACCCGCCGTTTCACTTCCGGGAAGAACAACCAGATTGTTGGCGACAACGATATCGTTGCCTGTTTTTTCCACCTGAATGCCCGCGAAAAAACTGCCCCTGGAATCCTGCACGATATCACTCTTATAGATGGTGTTGTTCAATACATGGATTCCGGTGGGTTCAGGCTCGACACCCCGCTGTTGTACCACCATCGCGGCAAAGCTGCTCCCGGAACCGGTTCCATCGAAGATATTGTTCCGTACGCTGACATCCCGGGCCCATAGATGAAGCAAATTGGATACAAGTCTTGGACTCAAATTACCGTAGTCGGCAAAAAAACGGTTGTTCTCGATAATCAGGTCGGTGAGGCGTTCATCTCGAAGGGCATTTTGAGGCCCGATTGCCACTGTCCAGGGACCGGAACCCCCGAAGACATTGTCCGACAACACAACAAACCGGGTTCTTTTCATGGCGCCGTATTCCGTCTCCAGAATATCTTCCCGCAAACCGTGCAGTTTGAGTGCCTGGCGGCCCGCGAAATTGTCCAGGGAAGATCCGGAAAAGCTGTTGTGGCTGATCACGCCGGAATAGGCCTGCCATACCCGGACGACATGTGATATTCCGGCATCCCGGAAATCATTTCCCATCAGCACCAGTCGCTCCGATCCCGTGTACACGGAATGTACGCCGGTATTCGAGAAGTCGCAGTCGATCACCATAAACTGGTCATGACCCAAGGTATTGTAGTGACTGACCGTGACGGGTATTCTGAATCCCGTTGTCTTGACCCGCAAGAAAAGGTACGGGCCGATGTCCGTTGCTCCGCCGGCCATGGCATTGTATGTTTTGGTCGCGTTGAAAGTTATATCGTGTACCCGCCAGTCCCTTGCCCTGCTGAGCCCAAAGAACACATGGGAATTGCGGGACAATGGATAATCCAGGTTGATCACCGGCGCGTTTTCACAGATACCGCGTTCATCCGGGTTTACCCTGGCTCCGTAGGCTCCAAAGGTAACCGGCCCCTCGATTGAACGGCCGATGCTTCTCTCATCGGCGTCGAGTCCCGTTGAGGACCATGACGATCCCCGCCGCAGAAGGATTCTTCTGCCGGTGGCAACCGCCGCCTTGATATCCGACACATCATCCGTGGTAATCCGCAGTGCATCCCGGGGGCAGCCGTCAAAGTTGCTGTTTGCGGTGTCGCTGAAACAGGTGGTATTGGCTCCCGCGTATATCAAATCCGGGTCCTGCACCGTAATCAGGGCGGTTTCCGTGGTTGTTGAGCCGGTGCGGTCTGTTACGGTCAGGGTGACGGTATACGAGCCGGGTGTTTCAAAAACGTGTGCCGCCACGGGCCCATCGGCGGTATTTTTGGATTTCCCCGAAACCGCCCATCTACTCCCGGAGGAGTCGCCAAAGTGCCATGAATATTTTTTGTCGTGGAACGCTCTGTCGGCCGATGTGCCGGCCGAAACTCCGGCTGAAAAATGAACACTCAGCGGCGCCACGCCGATATCCCTGCCGGTTGTCAATTCAGCATCGGCGGTATCATTAAAAATTACGGCAAATGAGAAAAACAACCATGGAATTAGAATGATTTGGTAGAATAACTTGGAAAAGGAAGGAATTACGATACGCCTTGGTTTTTTTAATGATTTTTTTGCCATTTTCTCTCCCCGATTAAATGGAATTAATTTCAGGCATTCGATAAATACTGTCAGGCATTTAAAACTATTTTTTTAGCGTGGAATTTCTTGAAAATTGGATAGTAGCAAATTGCATGCCGAAATCGGGGGGATAAGGTTTTTATTAACAATCTAATTGAGAACAGACCCTGTTTACTCGATCCGGTACTAAAAGCAGGCTGAAATGTAAAATGGAAACCATTGAACGACAGTAATTCGCACCTTGCTTGACAAAAATTGTCACATCATGGGACGATTTGAATAATAAAACTTGCTTTGCTGGTCATATGATTGGTAAAAGATGCTTACATGGGGCGCGTGTTGTGTGGGGTTAACCGCTTGAAATATCATTTTAAATCATGTGGGCTGTGTGAGGTTGGCCCGGAATCGCCATTTTGAAGTTCAAAATGGATGAACTCGTAAAAAGTCCCAAACAGATTTTCGGCCACCATCCATGGCGTCCAACGTACGTGATAAACGCACCATGGTGTGGCCTCAATTTTCTTTCGCGACTTTTTTAAGGGATCATCAAAATGAGCGGTTTAATAAGGGATGCGGAATTAAATAAATCCACACCCTCGGGGCGCTCGTTTCATGAAAACCGTGGTGCGGAATTACGCAAACGGCAACGCGGCTCAGTTGCAATTGTGTAAATGATTATTTCCAGTTCCCTAAAAAATGGCCGGCCATGGATGAAATGAGCAGCTATAACATTCGGCTGAACGACGGCCACAGCCTCAAGGCAAAATCCCAATGTGCCTCGATCTTTGGAGAGGATATTTGATTCCAACCGGAAAATGCACCGGGAAAACCGGTGATTTGAGTGCCGTAAAGAAAAAAGGACAAAATGAGCAACCACGAAAAAATAAATTACATCGAGTTCCCTTCAAGGGATATTGAAGCAACGAAAGCATTTTTCACGGAAGTATTTGGGTGGTCTTTTGTTGATTATGGCCCTGAATACACCGCATTCTCGGATGAAGGCATCGACGGTGGATTTTTTAAATCCGAACTGGCCTCATCAACCGGTAGTGGAAGCGTTCTTGTTGTTGTTTATAGTAATCATCTCGAGCAGACGCAGTTAAAGATTGAGAACGCGGGGGGGAAAATTATTAAACCCGTATTTTCATTTCCGGGCGGTCGTCGATTTCATTTTACCGATCCCAACGGAAACGAGTATGCTGTCTGGTCGGATAAAAATTCATAACCCCTGGACTTGCCGGGCGCCGGGCGCGCCGACGGCTCGGTTTTTAAACTACAAGACTCAACTTTCGGCTTTCACGGTGCCCAGCCGTTGATTCATGGAGACGCCGGCTGTTTCCTGCACATTCACGGCTGAACCACATTGCCGCACGGTGTTTTACGGTAAATAAACTCGAATCCCGAAAGTTGAGTAAAAGAGAAAACGGATGATAAACGATTATCTTATTTACGTGACCCTGGCGGTTACGGTAACCGCGATACCGGGGCCTGCCGTTGTCCTGACGATAAAGAACAGCATCAAGTACGGCTATAAGACGTCCATGGCAAATATTATCGGTAATTTCGCGGCTATGGTGATTCTGGCGACATTGTCCGCCCTGGGCCTGGGGGCCGTTATCCTTGCCTCTTCCACTTTGTTTGCAATGATAAAGGTGTTGGGTTGTGTTTATCTCGTGTATTTGGGCGTTAAAGCATGGAAAGCTCCCTATGCGGACGAAAGCATGCGGCCTGAAACTGAAAATGAAAACAAAGGAAGCGTATTGTCGATTTTCAAGGAGGGGTTTGGCGTCGGCATCGCCAACCCCAAGGCGATCGCGTTTTTCACGGCGCTTTTTCCTCAATTCATCGATCCCGCCGGGGCATTTACCCCACAGTTTCTAACGTTGATTTTAACTATTGAAGGAATCTCTTTCCTGGTATTGTCGACCTATGCCTTAATTTCCTCAATTGCCGCGCCTTTCCTGTCCAGGGAAAAGCCGATGGTTTTTTTCAATAAACTGACAGGGGCGGCTTTTATCGGTTTTGGTCTGGCTTTGATATACGATGAATGAGTTGGTGTGCATGGCCGGCTTTTTAACCTGTACTGAAGTTCCCGGTGACCTTGCGATTGACGGATTGATGCCCATGTAAAAAGTCCGATGTCGTTTTTCCGACTGGACCATAATGGTGCCGAGGTTCGCGGCGGGTACATGATATGGAGATCATTATTTTACTGTCCGGTATTTTTTGCGGGATCATCAATATGATGAACCGGTAAAAAGTCCAAGGTGGATTCCTCGACCACCCTATGATGTATCGCACACGATGCGGTGCGCCAACCGGTTGTAGTCGATTTTTCCATGGCCGACTTTTTACGAGTCCATCAATATGAACCGGGGGGGGCCGGCAATGTGAAGTGTTTACGCACGCTTGAGGCGACGGCTTGCCTCAAGCGTCGGGATCCCGTTTGTACAAGTTTGAAATTGATCGGGTTATACTTTCCCATTCCTGCTTTTACCGCAATTCCAGCATTCCGTGAACTGGCCCTCGTGCAGTTCACCGCATGAAGTACAGGCCCATTTTTCACCGGAACCATGGGATTCCGATGCGTTCCTTTCATATTCCTCCTTGATCTTCATTGCCTTTAAGTAATCGATTTTGTGTTCAATCCAGACTGTCGGCAGGGTGTCCTGGGTCAGGGGAACCTCTCCTCTTATGTTGAACAGTTCTTCTCCCTTGATCCTGCAGGGGATGCCGTACGATTCGAGAACGCCCTTGAAAATATGTGCATCGGCGAGGTTGCGAGCGGTGTAGATAAGTTTCATAATCAAATGTCCTGGTCCGGTTGGGTTG
>PPCM01001040.1_pt1 | contig 14947 bp, 19 predicted proteins | sample 1555541 | NCBI WGS metagenome assembly PPCM01 (sample SAMN05284479, study PRJNA326546) | Marine sediment metagenome, whole genome shotgun sequencing project. | isolation source: marine sediment | place: Germany: Wadden Sea | collected 2012-09-05 | reverse complement strand
TAGACTTGTAAACTTAAAGACGACAGTAAATAAAAAAACTGTTGTCTTTTTTGTATACTTAAAATAGGAGGTGGATTATGGGAAGACCAAAAGGAAGCACAGGAAAGAAAAACAGAAAGTGGACTGTTGAGGAGAAACTAAGAATAGTAAACCGTGTACTAGAGAATATAGAATCATTGGAGACAGTAGCCAAAGATGAAAACATCAATAGTGGTCAACTTCATCACTGGATAAGAAAATACAGAGATGGAGGTGTTGAGGAACTAGGTGCAGATCGAAGAGGTAGAGTAGCTAAGTTCACAAGGAAGAAAAACTTAACTCGTGAGGAACAATTAGAGTATGAAAATTTATTATTGAAGATTGAATTAGAAAGACTAAAAAAGGGATATCAAGTGAAAGGAGGTGGAAAAAACAAGGAATACGTTTCTACATCCAACAAGAATTCAAAATAATAGAGGCAATTCATGAGGAGTATGGGGCGTACTCAATTAGTTTTCTTTGTAAACTTTTAGATGTACATAGAGGAAGTTATTATAAGTGGTTAAAAAACAGAGATAACGTTACACAATATGAACAAGATAGAAAAGACTTGGAACCTTTTATTGAAGAGATTCATAAGGAATATCCATCATTTGGTTATCATATGATTGCATCATGCATTAGAACGAAATATGGTTGGGATATAACGGATAATCTAGTTCATAAGGTATGTAAATACTTGGGAGTTAAATCTAAAACAAAGAGGTATAGAAAATATAATAAACCTGGTGATGAGCATAGAAAGTTCGAAAACCTAATTGGAAGAAACTGGAAAGCTACAAGACCATTGGAAAAGATAGTATCTGATATGACAGTAATTAAGCATAGAGGAATCAATTATGAAGTCACATTTTACTTTGATATCTTTTCAAGATCAATAATCAGTTATGCATCTAGCCCGAAACAAAACGATATAAAGCCATATTATGTAGGTTTATCAAAAGTATTAGACAAATTAAAAGGAATAAACGACCCGTCAATTTTGCACACCGACCAAGGTACAGTTTACTCCTCATTGGCATTCGAGAATGCACATAAAGATTATAACATTATCCGTTCAATGTCGCGAGCAGGAACTCCCACAGATAATCCAATTATTGAATCATTCAATGGATGGATGAAGTCTGAAATAGAATTAAACTACAGTATTAATGATTGGGAAACCATAGACGATTTCTTAGAACACTACATGAATTTCTACAATTATGAGAGACCAGCTTACGCATTGAAATATAAAACCCCGAATCAATTTCTCATTGAATTAGGGTTTTAAGTGTTTTTTTATTTAATTGTCGTAATTAGTTTGACAAGTCCACCAAGTAATTAGGCTTCCTTTTATATTATTTACTCAATTCAATTAACTGGTCGATTAAACTTCCTACATAGGCTACTGCATCTTGTACTGGTTTGTCTGTTGATAAATCCATTCCAGCTGCTTTAAACAGTTCTAATGGTTTTTTCGATCCACCAAGTTTTAAGTATTCTAACCAATCTGTAATCGCAGAATCGTCTCCTGAGAAGATTTTAGCTGCGATTGCAGTAGAAGCAGTTAATCCAGCTGAGTATGTATATGGATATAATCCCATATAATAATGAGGTTGTCTCATCCAAGTCATACCTGCATCGTCATCGATTTCAACAGAATCATGCCAGAATCCCTTCAGTGTTTCTAATTTTAAGTTGTTTAATGTTTGCGCAGTTAATGGTGCACCTTGTTCTGCTAATTCATACACTTTTCTTTGATAATGTGCTTCTAATAAATGAGTTACAAAGTTATGGTAATACGTTGATAGAAGAGATGAGATAACGAATTTTTTAACGTTTTTATCTTCTGTTGTTTTTAACATATGATTACCAACCAATAATTCATTCATTGTAGAAGGTGCCTCGATAGCATACATACTTGATCTTGTGTTAAAGAATGGTTGTGCTTCATTTGCTAAAACACCATGACCAGCATGACCAAGTTCGTGAGCTAAAACTAAAGCGTCTCTCATTTTATCTTGGAATGTAATGAATACATATGGATGAACTCCATATGGAGAAGAACAGAATGCTCCAGTCCCTTTTCCTTGGTTTTGTGCGTAATCAATCCATCTTTCATCAAATGCTCTTTGAATGATACTTAAATAATCTTCACCCATGATTGTTAGTGAATCTAAGATTAGCTGTTTCACTTCATTATAGTCTGCATCAGGACTGTTGTCTGGATCTAGTGGTGCTTTTAGATCATAAAAGCGTACCTTGTCTAACCCTAATTGCTCTTTTAATAAAGACGCATATTTTCTCATATGAGGTGCCAGTTCATTATAGATAACATCAATTTGACGATTATACATTTCTTTTGTTACTTCTTGAGGCTCTAATAACATTTCAAATACATCATTATATCCTCTTAGTTTTGCCATTGTAACTTGGCTATTTACTTCAGCATTATATAAACCAGCATATGTGTTATTGTATTGTCTTAATGTGTTGTTGAATGATTCGTAAGCATTTTTTCTGATGTCTCTGTTTTCAGATTGTTCATGCATTCCTTCGAATAAATTAAATGAGTTTGCCACTTTGTTATTTTGTTCATCTACAAAACTATCAAATCTCATATCTGCTGCTTTACTTACTGAATATACATTATAAGGAGCACCTAATACTTGTCCTAAACTTGCTAACACTTTTTCTGTTTCAGGAAGTAGTTTGAATTTTTTTTTCTCGATCGTATCAAGAATCATTTTTTTATAGTTTGCTAATTTTGGTTCTGTTTTGATAAATGTTTCTAATTGGTCAATTGTAAGTTCCATTAACTCTGCATCAACAAATACTGTTTTTGCACCTAACTTACTAACTAAGCCTCTAAATATCATTGCATTCTCTTGTGCTTCTGTGTTTGTTGCATCTGTAGAAGTATTTAAGTATGCATAGTTCCCCATTTTGTTTGCTTCGATAGAAAATTGTTCTAAAGCGTGTAAACAAGAATAAAGAGTGTCTGCACTTTCTAACATTTTCCCTTCAAATGCAGCAATCTCATCAGACATTTTTTCTAAGTGGGGTAAAGTTGCTTTAAACGCTTCTGTTGATTTGAATAAATCATCTAGATTCCATGTTTGTTCAACAGGGATTTCGTTTCTTTTTAACTCCATTTGTTATTCCTCCTTAAGTTTAGATATTACTGAACCAATCGGTCGTCTAATCACTAAATTAAATAAACGGTCGCGTCTGGTTTTATCCATATTGATTAGTACCTTTGGTATATTTCTATTTTTATTAATTAAACCTGCTGCTGGATAAACCGATAAAGATGTTCCGGCTGTAATTAATAAATCTGCTTCTTTAATCTTTTGAATAGCTAGGTCCATTATATAAGGATCTAATACTTCACCGTACATGACTGCGCTCGTTCGAATAATCCCACTACAGTCACAGGTAGGTAGAGTTTCTTTTAGAATATGATCAATTTCATATGCTTTCCCACACTGTACACAAAAGTATTTATAAACTGAACCGTGTACTTCAATGACATTTTTCACACCTGCCATTTGATATAATCCATCAATGTTTTGTGTGACGACTGTAACATCCTTTGTTTTAGATAGTTCTGCTACATAATGATGATAACTATTTGGTCTAGCATCCAAATGAATTAGGTTCTCCTTATAAAAGTCGTAAAACTCTTTTGGATGTGTCATGAAGAATTCTATGGATAACATTTCTTCAGGAGCATATTCATATATTCCACCTGAAGAACGAAAATCAGGTATGCCAGATTCAGTGGAAACTCCGGCTCCACTTAAAAAAACAATCCTGTTAGCGTGCGTGATTAAATTTTTTAGTCTTTTAATTTTATCCATAATAACCCCTTTCAAGTGTAACAAATAATGTCTGGATTTTCTATGAAATCCTTTTCTTGAAAAAAATTACAATATTATAACCACTCTAACAAGTTTTCTAGTAAAATATACGTAGATAGTTATATATGAGGTGTAGTATGAAAAAGTTATTTGTACTGTTAATGTTTTTCTTAACAGCATGTTCGAGTGGTCCTTCCTTTGAGGAGCAAATTGACACATATATTAAAGATAATGAAATGATTGAACTAGGTCGACATACCTTTGAAGGTGAGACAGTTGTTTTATACAAAACAGATGTAGAGATCGGTTTGGTACAGTTCGAGGAAGATGGGTTTGAAACTTCAGAAAACTCCGTATTTATAGAAGGTAAAGATATAGACTTACTGCAGGTTAGCAGTATCGATGATTCTACCTACTTTGGAGTAGTAATAAGAAATGAAGAGTTATTTGAAGATGCTACTGAGGTGCGTATTTCGTTAACAACGAGTTTTGTACCAGTTGTATTTGATTTAACAGGAGATTATGAACTAATCTTAATGCAAAGATTAGGCAATTCTCTGACAACGTGTTCTGCCGAGGGTATTCAGGTATTAAACGGAGAAGAAGTTTTGTATGAAGAAGGTCTTGTACCTGTCTGAGGAAATTAGTAGATTAACTACAAAGGGTTGAGGTTCAACCCTTTTATTTTAAGGAGATTCATATGTATATAACAGATTTAGATAACACACTCTTAAATCAACAAGGCTTATTATCAGAGTATTCGAAAAATATGTTGAAAGAGATCATTCCTCACATTGATATCACATTTGCTACAGCTAGAAGTTTATTCACAGCTGGTGTGGTGTTGGATTATGTCGATTTTAAACTGCCAGCCATAATATTAAATGGAGCTGCTATCATCAATCCAGAAACAAGAACATTTTTAAAAACATACCCGATACCATACTCGGTAATAAAGGAAATCATACAAGTTTCAGAAGATATAACATTTCCCTTTATCGTAGGCGTTCATAATAATAAGGAAATATTATTACACAAAACTCCTCAGTTAGATATTCATAATGAGTACCTTGATTCAAGATTACGATTTAATGATTCAAGACAGACTTTAGTTGAAGAGTATTTTGAGGTGGATGACTTTTTGTGTTTATCATTTATCGAACATAAAGAAAACATTTTAGAGTTAAAAAGAAAATTTGAGAAGATTGATGGTATTAATGTGTATTATCATCCGAACACTAAAAAAGGAACTGATTATTGTACGATTGATATTATGAGTAAACACGCTTCTAAAGGGAATGCTGTAAGAGAAGTTTGTAAACTGATTGGTAAAGATATAAAAGTTACAGTAAGTTTTGGAGATGACGTAAATGACCTATCAATGTTTGAAGTAACTGAAAGAGCATTTGTATCAGAGGTTAGTAGATTGGATATAGACTTACCAAGGCTAACTGGAGAGGATAGTGTTATACAGTGGATCATAAGAGACTCAGTTAAAATTGAAGAGGTTTTTGAGATGAAAAATATTGATGAACTGGTTGATGAAAGTAAAAATGAGTTTGGTTTTGTCCGAAGATTAAGAGATGAATATAATTCAGGAAATAATGCTTTTAATAAAACAGGAGAATGTCTTTTTATCGCAAGCGTAGGATCAAGAGTAGTTGGCACATGTGGGCTAAATATTGATCCTTACATCAATAAAGAAGGTTTTGGAAGAGTAAGACATATGTATGTTTTAAAACCCTTTAGGCGTCTGCATATTGCTTCTAGGTTGTTAGAGAATGTCATAGACAAAGCACAGATTAATTTTACTGCAGTAACATTAAGGACATTTTCTGAAGAAGCAAGTAAAATGTATATAAGTAACGGTTTTATAGAAACAAACAAAATCGAATATGTTACACACATAAAGGAGTAGAAGAATATGAGATTTATATCATGGAATGTAAATGGGATTAGAGCAGCACTTAAAAAAGGATTTATGGAGTTCTTTAATGATGTTGATGCAGACATCTTAGCAATACAAGAAACAAAATGTCAGGTAGGTCAAGTTGAGATAGAAACTCCCGGTTATCATCAATACTGGAATCAAGCAGTTAAAAAGGGATATTCTGGGACTGCAATCTTTACCAAAGAAGAACCTTTGGACGTTTATTATGGTATAGGTGTAGAACATCATGACCGAGAAGGTAGAGTTATTACATTAGAGTTTGAAGACTTTTTCTTTGTTACTTGTTATACTCCAAATGCAAAAAGAGGATTAGAGCGCTTAGAAGATAGAATGGACTGGGAAGACGAGTTTAGAGAGTATTTATTAGAACTAGAAAAACCAGTTGTCTTATGTGGGGATTTAAATGTAGCTCATACGGAAATTGATCTTAAAAATCCTAAAACAAATACAAAGAATGCTGGGTTTACGATTGAAGAAAGAACAAAGATGACGAAACTTTTAGAATCTGGATTTGTAGATTCTTTTAGAGAGTTGTATCCAAATAGAGAAGGAGCATACTCTTGGTGGAGTTATATGAATAAAGCTAGAGAACGTAATATTGGCTGGAGAATTGATTACTTTATTCTTTCTGCAAAGATCAAGGGAAACATTGAAAAAGCGTTTATTATGCCAGAAATAATGGGAAGTGACCATTGTCCTGTTGGTGTTGAGATAGAATTCTAGAGAAATCTAGAATTTTTTATTGCCTTTTGCCTCTAGGAGTGCTATGATTTTCAACAATACAAAGAAAGTAGGTGATTCTATGCGTCGAAATGTATCGATTATGAAATATTACTTGGGGTTGGTCTTACCGTTTATGTTAGGTCCAGTCCTTCATGCGTTTTATGACAATAGAGGTCTGCTTGTTAGTGATTATTATATTTTGTTTGCGGTTAGTTTGACTGCGGTATTTATATTTGAGTTGCCTACGGGAATTGTTGCGGATAAAGTGGGATATAAACAAAGTTTAAGAATAGGTGCTCTTGTTACATTTTTATCTGTTCTGTTGATGGTGTTTTCACAAAACATTTGGCACTTTATCATTGCGGAAGTTTTGTTTGCATTTGGAGCTGCCTTTATTAGTGGAGCAGATTCAGGTTTGATATATGATTCTTTAAAAGTGTTAGGAGAAGAAGAACAATTTGCGGAAGTATATGGTAAATCTAGACGCTTAATCTTTGTGGCTGCAGGAATTGGATCTTTGGTTTCTTCTGTTTTATTTAGCGTGAGTGACACGCTACCATTTTCGATTAATACAACATTTATTTTCATTGCATTTATATTAACGTTCTTCTTAGAGGAACCTTTGGTTACATCGAGTAATAGAACAAGTTATCGTGAACAAGTTCAAATTGTTAGAAAACACGTTTTTAGTACAAAGAAGATATGGGCTGTCATCTTATTATCAAGTATAGTGTTTATCTTTTATAGACCAAGTATCAATTTGTATAGGCCATATTTAAAGGCTGTTGATCTAGATATCATTTATTATGGAATCATTTTCGCAGGTTTAAATATAATTGCTTATTTCTCAACTAAGTATATTGATGTCTATTATAAAGTAGCAAAAGGATATCCTTTATTGGGATTGACTGTGTTAATGTTGATTACATTCTTACTTCTAAGTGTTCCTGTATTACCAATCGGGATTTTAGGGATGGGAGTGAACCAAATTGTAAGAGGGGTTCACAAACCTGTTATTAGCAAGTATGTAAACGATTTAACATCATCAGATATTCGAGCGACTACATTATCGTTTGTTAGTTTAATGAATAATGTTGCTGCCGGAATAAGTGCATTGGTGTTTAGCTTGTTCGTGAATAACTATACACCATATCAATACGTATTAATCCTAGCTTTATCTATTACAGTTCTTACTGTTTTAACATATACATTTATCTATAAAAGATATGGAATTAAGTAGATAAAATTGATTTCTATTATGTTAAAATTATTGTGGGAGTGATTTACGTGATTATAAACGAAGAGAGAAATTTACTACAGTTTCAATTTCCAAGTTATGATGAGCAGTTAGGATTGAATATTTACGCTTATGTTAAAAATAACGAAGCAGTTATTATCGACAATGGGTATGAACAACACTTTTTGGAAGTGAAAAAGGAGTTAGACAAAAGAGGCATTGAAATTAGAATGGCTATCCAAACGCACTTTCATCCTGATCATATCGGAGGATTACCACATTTAAGACATGTTCCTATTTATGGTAGTGTACATGCAGAATATTCATTAGCAAAATTTTATAATAACTATGAGGATTATTTGCCTACAGTAGCAGTAGAGGATACAATCAAAGTTGAATTTCATGACACAAAGTTTACTTTGATGCCAAATCCAAGTCATTCAAAGTGTACAATGCTAATTTTAGTGGACACGTTTGCTTTTGTTGGTGATGAGTGTATGTTTTATGATGATGAAGAACAATGTATGCCGTATGCCGCTGAAACAATTGAGATGCACCGTGATGGAACAAAATTCTTGCGTACGATCATAGAAGGATACTTGGTATGTCCTGCACATGGGAGAATGACGTATTGTACGATGTATTTGAAGTTTGTTATTATGTATTTTAATCATATATTAAAGTTCCCAGAACAATCTTATGAACAGTTCAGTGAGTTATTCCAAGTAGAATTTAAGAATGACAAATTCCATTCTCATAATGTATCAAAAGTAAAGAAGGCCTAATTTAAGGCCTTCATTTTTCGTTTATTAATATACATTTCTTTATCTGCATTTTCAATTAATTCTGTAACAGACTGTTTTTCTAAATAATTATACTCTGCGTATCCCACCGCTGCTTTGATTTCATAAGGTTTTTGCATTTCAAGATTGACAATTTCGATTTTTGAATCAATACGGTGCCAAACTTTTTCTGCAGTATCTCTATTTACGTCATATAGAACTAATATAAACTCATCTCCACCATATCTAAAGATTAGATCATTTTCACGTGCTGTAGATTTAATTGTGTTTGCAAATATTTCAATCAGTGCATCCCCCTCAGCGTGACCATAAGTATCATTTACGTCTTTTAAACCGTTTAAATCAATGAAGCACAGGACGACATTCACCCCGTTGAATCTTGCAAATTCTAGCTGTTTTTCTAAAAATGCTAATCCCTCGTTTCTAGTCAAAAACCCAGTTAAAGGATCTAATGTGGCATATTGTTTAAATTTTTCCTGTTCATCCAAAATGTCGTCACCAATGGTTGTCATTGCTTGCTTCATTCCGTTTAAGAAAGAGATAAATGTTGTTCTTGTTAGAAGAACATTTCGTTGTAATTTCACATAGGTTTGAATTCGGTCAACTGTCATAGATAATTGTGAAACGATCATCTCAATCAATTCTAATTCCTCAAGTGTGAAATCCTGTCTAAAATTGGCTACTACTTTATTTTGAAGTTCAACTAAACCAATCACTTCTCCATTAAGATTATTCAGACTAATCAAAACTGAACTAACGGGGTTATTATCCGAAATATTTTTGTGAGTAAAAGTTTTTTGGTTCGAGACGAACTCAAAATCATGTTTGATTTTTGGCACTTTCATTGTTATCTCTTTATCCAAGTGTAATTTCGATTTTAGTAAAAGTACATCTTCACCTTTATAGTTGTCTACTAAGTATATGGAACCTTCTTTAGCGTTTGAATGTTCCAAAAGCGCAAATAAGGCATAGTTTAATAAGTCTTTCATAACTTCTATTGAAGCGAAGTATGTAAAAATATTATTTAATGTAATTCTTTTGTCAGAAACTACATATAAATCGTTTTTCATGTTTACACCTCTCTTTGTTTTAAAAGAGACACACAAAGTCCCTTTTAAATAAAGAAATAAAGAAGAATACATCTATGGATTATGCGTTCTTCTAATGTACTGATTATGGAAGTTCTCATGTGTTTACCCCTGTGTTTTAGAAAAATGGAGAATAATGAAAGTTTATTAACAGTTTAGCCCTTAACCATTAATGAAGAAGAGAACTTCCTTCCCTTTGTAAGAGTTTATATAAATAAAAAACTCCTTCTTGCAGGAGCCTAAATTCAAATTCATGAATGTTTTGGCAACCTGGCAATCATTGGCATTAGCCGTTAGACCCATAGCTTTGCGTCCTCACCTTTCGATGAGTTTGCTAGTATCATTACATTATTTTCAAGTAGCACTCGCCACTCGTACCTTATAGTAGCATAGTTAACGATGATTTTACAAATTTGAATACTAAAACGCTTATTTTCTATTTTAGAAATACAATGGTGGAATTATACACAAAAAAGGAACAACTAATTAGATAATTTGTATTTAGTTTGTGTACATACTTTTTAAATGTTATAATTAGTTACAACAAAGGAATAGCCTCAAGTACTATATCAAAGGAGGAGCATTATGAGATGTCCAAACTGTGGTAGTTTGAACATAGCACCATCTAAGATGATGTATGAATGCAGAGATTGTGGATCCAATTGGGGAGAACCTGCAGAGCTAGAAGATATTCCGTAATTTCATTTTTTTCATTAAAGGGAATAAATATTTATTCCCTTTAATCAGCAAAATAAGTTATGCAATAACCCTAAAAAAATGAGTTTAAAAAAAGCAATAAAACTTATTGCATTCAAAAAATTGTTGTGATATAATTATCAAGCATTGGGAAATCTGGTCCAGTGGTGTAGCGGTTAACATGTCGGTCTGTCACACCGAAGATCGCGGGTTCAATTCCCGTCTGGACCGCCATTTGTGCGCCCATAGCTCAATTGGATAGAGTGCTTGACTACGGATCAAGAGGTTATGGGTTCGACTCCTATTGGGCGCGCCAATTAATGCACTAACTTAATAAAAAGCACCAAGGTAATCGGGAAGTGGCTCAGCTTGGTAGAGCACCTGGTTTGGGACCAGGGGGTCGCAGGTTCGAATCCTGTCTTCCCGACCATTATTTGTTGAAATAATGCGATTTTTACGTATAGGGGAGACAGGAGTCTCTTGGTAAAAATCGCATTTTTTTATTTTATGCATGTATTGCAGCTAGTGGGTTAAACTTAGCATGTGCATGTTCTAGGTCTTTCTCAGTCAAATGAGTGTACCTAATAGTTTGATTAATATGTAGATGCCCAAGCATCTTTTGAACTTCTCGAAGATTAGCTCCATTCTTCAGCGTGTACGTTGCGAATGAATGTCTAAATTTATGGAAACTGATACTTACTTCATCTGGTAGGTTCAGTTTCTTTTTTGTTATATCCAAAAATTTGTACATGGCTTGTCTCTTCATTTGAGTTCCGTACTGGCTTACTACTAGATACTCTTTAGGATCTACAACATCAACGTAATCCCGAATCATTTGAGAAACATCAGATGTTAAGAACAATGGTCTGTTCTTTCCATTCTTAGTATAAGTGAGAAGAATTATGTTTTTTTCAAGATCAACATTCTTCATTTTGATATTTCGCAGCTCGTTCAGTCTAACCCCAGTACTTAGTGCTAGGTTGACGATCATTCTACATCTGAGGTTGTATGCTGTTGGTTCCTGGTTCTCGAAGTGTTCAAGTATTCTCTCGATCACATCCCAGGTGATTATCTTAGTTTCAACATCATCCTTTTTGAGTTTGTGAAGTTTCTCTAATGGATCGTTCATGATGTAGCCATACTCTTTAGCATACTTCATAGATTGTTTCATGAATCCAAGTCTATGATTGATTGTGTTGTTTTTCAGTCCTCGGCCCTTCTCATAGGCTATGTACTGATGCATAACAGATATATCTATCTCTGAGAGCATTTCTACACCTATGCTGTCAAAGAATCTTAAAGCCATTTTACTGTGACACTTGTAATGTTCCACAGTAGCAGTTCTTGTCTCAGAAGAACTGCGCGTGATATATAGTTTGAAAATATCACGGATCCGCATGTCATTATCGTTAATTACAACGAGACTTGATATGAGGTTAGTAAGTTCGTTTTTATTCATTTTGTTCCTCCTTCAGTCCAATTTCTATTATAAAAATTGGAGGGAAGAATATATGTCCGATTAAAAAAAAGTAGCCGCAGCTACTCGTAGAATCCTTCTTTGACCATTGTACCTGGTAATACTTTATGAAACTTGCATATCTTTTCAAAGTCATCAACTTCGAAGTCTTTACTGATATTTAGTTCTAGTAGATCCCAAAGTTTCTCGCGATCTACTCCAGTCTTATCGGCATATTGATCAATAGAGATAATTCCAGCTGCTCGCTTTAATGCAAGCATGTTGTTTCTTATTGCTTTCATCCATGTTCCCATATTTACCACCTGTGCGAGGACATTTGTTTTTTATTTTGTCAGGTCTTTCAAGAGAATATCATCAATCGAAACATTAAAAAATGCTGCGATCTCGATCAAGTGGTCTACTGAGGGTTTGTTGATACCCCTTTCGTAGTCTTGGATTGCTCTTTTAGACTTATCCAATTTCTTAGCTAATTGTTCCTGAGTTAGTTCAAGTTGCAGTCTCAGGTGTTTTACATTCGTATCGAAGTACATCTGTGACCTCCTAAAATTGACATACAGAAATTATGTATGTATAATACGTTTGTGAGGTACATAATTTATGTACCTAACCTGTAAAGCAAAAATAAGCCGCTCTGTGAGCTGACTTATCTGGGCTTTCTATATAATTGTCCTTCGCAGTTCAATTATATCATAACTGCTTATGTAGTTTCTATATAAGCGAACTTGTACTACCTGGAGTTTTTCATTATGATCTCTCCTTTAAAATATTTTGCATTATCAGCTCGCATTAGAACATGTCTTCTTCAATTGATGGTTTTGGTGGATGCGTAACCAGTCGGGCTGATATGGTTGCGTGTCCTCCAAAGCCATTTATTATTTCTTGAAACTGCATAATTTGCTTAGAAGGAAAAAGTTCCTACTGTAATAGGAACTCAGTCTAGAGGTTATGAATGAAGATAGACACTTCAACAACAGCGAAGAATATTGCCCAGGTCACAAGTACAGCTGAAACTGATTTAGCAATATCATCACTCACATCTTTTAGAATAATCTTTCTAAGCAAAACATGATCTAAGAATAATGCGAAACAAAATGCAACAAACGTTGTCATAAATACATCGTCTGAGTCTATCAAACTGCTTACCACATTAGACCTATTGTTGTAATAAATAGCTAATATGATGTGTGGTATGAAGTTAAAAATGTCTCGGATGTTATCAGTAATCCAATTAATAAAATTTATCATAGATTCCCCCCTTTCAATTAATGATAGCAAAAAAAGGGGGTGGAAAAAGTTACAATATTTTCACTTTTGGAGGACCAAATGAAGAATTTATTTAGAGAAGTAGTTATAAACCTATTTAAAGATAGTAGTAGTGAGACATTAATTGCTGACTTAGAAACTATTCGAAAGTATCAGAGGACTCACGTCTTCATAGCAATAGCAATAATACTAATGATCATGTTTATACCAGTAATCAGAATTTATGTGGGTATAAAACTTGTATTGTTCATGCTGGTATTCTACCTTTTGATAAATTTTGTTTTCGAAGTTTGCATAATCATGGTGGAGATAGTCACTAGTTACAGATCAAGAAATATTGAATAACACATGTCAATACAGTCTTGTGAGAGCAATCGATTACAACCTAGATGGGTGGTTGTACACCTCGATCCCTCTCAGAGTATTGTATTATGCATCACTATTTCAAGAATCCTGAAAAAATGGATTCGCGGCCGCCTCCGGCCGAAGAAGAAATGGCGTTCTTGACCGCCAGCGTAGCTGTCGCTCTTGGTTTCCTCTCGACTTTTTTTCATCTAACCGAAAGACAATGTCAGCAAGCTGCCATTATCTTTGGTATTGGATGGTTGGTTTTTTTGGTCTTTATGGATACCCCCGGCGCCACACACACAGCGAGGACAGTCGGACAAGCACAGACGCACCACAGCGGAACCGAACCCCGGCAAGAGACTTACATACTACATCTCATGCATGAAATATATATTGAATCAAGAAAGGAGACTTGATGATGAAACAATCAATCAAGCAATCAGCTACTCCTGGTATGAAAGTTTATCCAAAACATATGGGACGATTCGTTTTAGTTGAACCGTTTGGACTTTCTAAAGAGCAACGAGTGCTAGGGAAGGTAGTAGACATTTATAGAGAACATGGAATCAATTTTATTGATGTAGAGTGTACCTGGACAAAAGATAGGCAAATAGTTCCATTTGCACAAGCTGAGGTCGTTGCACTAGAGAATGAAATTATTACCAGTGGTGGAAAGTTGGGGATGTATCTAAATCCTAAGAACAACGACATCGAGTATGACGTGCATCACTTCGGAAGAGAGGTGCATGCATGATGGAAGAAATTTATGTGAAATACAAACATACTGGAGAAGTTCTAGGAAGTGATGATGTGTTTAGTAGAATGAACGAGCATCCAGGTAAGGTAAAACTCTTTGAAACGAAGGAAGACGCCATAGCCTATGTAACTAACCTAGGCTATGGAGATTGCTCATGGGACAATTGTGAGTACTTGGTTTATATCGTTCCTAACTATATATCCAGAAATCATACGTCATCAATTTTCTTTGATGATAAGAAAGAATTATATAGATTAGATGTTTACCAGACGAGGTTGAGACATCCTCAATACAAAGAAGGTATCGAAGTAGTCATGACAATTACACGAAACAATAATGTAATTTGTAAAGAACATATGTCGATGAATTACACCTATCAAAAGTGCGAAGACTTCATTCTTAAAGAATTAAAATGTTTGATGAAGAGGCGTGAATCATATCTTGCTGAAAAGTTAGGTGTCAGTTGGGGGCTTTCAATAAAAAGTAGAGTTAAATATTTTTGTCTACATAACTTGTGCGAATATTTCTACAGTGACTTTTTGGAACAGTTTAATTCTAAAGGTGAGGTGCATGCATAATGACAGACTTTGATGTGATGAAGTTTAGGATCCAACAGCGTATCTTGAATGACCATGAAGGATCTACGGTGTTAGATGTTGATAAGAAAAAGTGTGTTGTATCTACATTTGTTTGTATGGAATGTAAGAACAAATGCGATCG
>PPCM01001039.1_pt1 | contig 14950 bp, 3 predicted proteins | sample 1555541 | NCBI WGS metagenome assembly PPCM01 (sample SAMN05284479, study PRJNA326546) | Marine sediment metagenome, whole genome shotgun sequencing project. | isolation source: marine sediment | place: Germany: Wadden Sea | collected 2012-09-05 | reverse complement strand
GGCGTGGGTCGGTCAGGGCAGGTATAACAGCGATTACTTGATCACCGTCCCCGAGGCCGACCTCATCGACGGCCGTTTTCTCCCCGGGTGGACCCCGGTCAATTACGACTATGCTGAGGAGTTGAATGCCCGCGAGCCAGACGTTGATGTGATGATCCTGAGCCCAGCGCTAACGCGTGCTCGAGGTCGATGATTATATCCTGGTCGTGGGGTTGACTCCTCAACAATTGACTTGGTGGATGGTGTGCATAAACGATACGTCAGCATTGTCGATGATTAGTGTGTTAGATCAACGCCAACACGAAGGGCGACACACGACGTTGGTGATCGCGGCTGATGTTACGGGGCTGTCTATGTGGGTTGGGTCGTCGTCAGCAATCCGCTGGTGATGACACCAAGTCGACAAAAAACCTCACTCATATAAATTTACCAATCACAGCCGGAAGCTGCGCACGGCGCGGCCCGTCGCGGTGCTGACCTCCACCTGCACCCCGAAGCAGCGCCGCGCCGCCCGGTCGACGCACACGCTCACCTCTACGGCCAAGTCCCCCTCCCGCCAGCTCCCCATGCCACCGACGGGGACTACGTCCGCGGCAGCGTTCAGGGCCAGCTTATCGAACAACGCGGGCCCCAGGAATACCTCGCGGCCGGGCCACGCGACCGTGATCGTCCCGGGCTCGTCCTTGCGCGGGTAGGCCAGTGCCCACAGCCGCGTCTCACGATCGACGTCATCGACCGCCACCCAGAGCAGGGGCTCGCCGTCAACCTTCTTGTCCTTGACGGCGTCGGCCTTGGTCTTAAGCTGCAGCGGCGGGTTGAAGTGCTCAGTGACCACCGACTTGACTCGCTCCGAGTCATCACTCAATGTGACTCGCGTCCGGAGCGGGCTGGGGAGTGACTTGTGGTGGCGACGCCGGGATGCATTGTCAGAGCCCGGCTCGCCCTCGATCTCCAACACCACGCTGAACGCTACACGCGCCTTGTCGTGCGCCTGCAGCCGTACCGCGTCGCCCGGCTCCAGCCAGTTGTAGCACGACTCGCCCCAGTTGTTGGTGTACGGCGTGCCCGCGACACAGCGCAGGGCGGGCTGCCACACGCCGTCCGCGTCCTGGTACTCGCCCTTGTAATCGGTGACAGCGATGGTCGCGTCCGTCGGGTTGGTCAGGGCCAAAGTGCTGATGATGTAGTTGCAGAACTTTCCGCGTCGGGCCCACCCATCCATTGTCGGGTCCACTGGGCCGGCCTGAGCCACGGACAGTAGGCTGTCGCCCTCCGCTGCATGCTCCTCAGGTGTGCCCTGCTCGCCGACATCGATCACGTCGCCCTCGGTGACATCGGCGGGCAGGGTGCCCGTAGCGGCCGGTGGGTTCGCGACCTCATCGGGCTCGGTTGTTTCGACCTCAACGGTGTCCGTACCGATTGTGGCGCGATGTATGTAGGGTGTGCTGTGCTGAGCACCCTGCATGCGGACCTCCAGCGTCGCAGGGCCGGTCCACGCCACACTAAACGACGCTGCGCCGTCCACCACCGCCCACACCGGCCCCGCCGTGCGTCCCGCGTCCGCGCTCACCGCCATCCGCTTCCACTTGATCATCCCGAACTTGAGCCCTGTATATACGTCGCCGGCGTTCGTCCGACCGACCACGATACGCTTCACCCACCCGTCAGCGGCGTCGTTCAGCTCGAAGGCACACAGCTCGCGGCCGAGCCTCACGGTCTCCATGCACCACGCCGTGTACATGGCGTTGGGCTCGGTGTCCGGGTCGACGTGTTCTTCGCGATGCGGCGCGTGGTGCGCGAGGCAGGGGTTGTGGCCCGCATCAGCCATCGAGCGGATGTCTTGTCCGCAGCACTCCAGACGGTAGCCGTGTTGGGTGCTGGCTACTGGCCCAGGGTGGTAGGTGCACGCTTTGTCGTGGTTGCACGCGTCGAGGTACTCCTTGCCGCAGAAGGTGCACTTCTTGGCGGGGATCGCCGCACGACGCTCCATCTCGTCAAAGAGCGCCTCCGCGATCCCGTTGCCGCGGCTGGGCCCGGCACCAATCATTGTGACAAGCTGCTCGAGCTTCTGGACACGCTCGGCGAGTTTGTCGAATGTTGCCTTGTCTACACAGCCGCAATCGCACTTCCGACTGCCCTGTTCAGTTGTAGTATGGTCTTCCATCCTGATCTTGTTGTTTCTTCTTCTGTCTTGATCACCAAGCAGATGTGAGGCGATTCCAGATTTGGACCAACCAAATGCCCGCGAGTAATTTAATGTCTGCACCGACAGCCTGGTGACCCCATCAGCTGCCATCACCACCCTCAATCGGCATTGTCTAGAGCCTGTGCAATCTTCTTGCTCACGGCCGGGCCGAGGCGCCGCTTCCCGTCCTTCCGTATAATGTTCTGAAGCGCTGTAGGATCGTCGGCCAACACCCCACACAGCTTATCAATCGTTCGGTGATCCTTCAACACTGCCTCGGCGACATCAGCGCTCACGCCAGGGATGGCCGCCAGCATTGCCACCGGTACCGGGTGCTTTCCCACCCGTGTCCGGAACACGTTAAGCACCTTCCCCCCGTGGGCACCAACCAGTTGGTCAGAACGGATGAAAGCTGCAATAACGGCGCCGGCCTCGCTCACAGATCCGCAGATACGATAGTCTTGTCCGGAAATGGCACTGGCCGCGGCCGCGCTGGCCAGCTGGGCGGGGTCAGAGTCTCCACTCGGGATAGCGATGACGATATCCGCGGCAATCCTGGATGTAGGAGTGCCGGCAGAGACGATGGCCACTTTCAGAGGAGACTGGCGGGTGGTGAGGGTGATTTCCACGCCAACCATGACGGGAGAGACGTGCACAGTGGCGCTGCTGTCTCGAATCTCACTCCGGATGGCCTCCACGAGACCGGGCCACTCACGCTGGGCATTCTGACCAACTGTGACGGTGCTCGCTGCGTGGATTACATTAATGGCCCCTGTATCTCGATTATTGGCGTCATTCGTTGTTGCTCGCTTGGATTGAATCGCACTAGCAACCGAAGCCAGCGAGGTCATTCCAGTTTTCTCAGTTCTCAACACTAAAGAAAGCCATACACAATCATTTACACTTGGTACTCTCATTACAGGTTCATCAGCAGGGCTGTGCCGCGCTTGGTCCAGTGTTCGGTCGGTTGCTCGGTCTGCAGGTCCACCGGCAGCATGTAGCTGGGCTTCTCGCGCGTCCCGGTCCGGACGGGGTAGTAGTAGCACGGGCACTCGTGCATGCTGTCCTTCTTCTTCTTGCGCGCGTCGACGGGCTTGAAGTGGATCACGGGCATGGGGCAGCTCAGTTCCATGGGCGCGGCCTCCTTGAGTTGGGCCTTGTCGATGTCCCAAGAACCACCCTCGATGTGCAGCCCGGCGATGTAGGCTCCATCGCCGAGGTCGGGGGCGCGCTTGATCTCTCGGCGCCACTCGATGACCTTAGTGACCTCGAACTCCCAGGCAAGCGTGTCAATCCCCACGTGCAGCTTCCGGGCAGCCTGCTGGAGCAGTGCGGTGAGGTAAGCCGTAGGGAAGGTGAGTCCGCCGACCCAGCAGACGGGGGGTGGGCCGTTGTTGCTCCAGTCCACGAGCTGTGTGATGCGGGCGAGGATGTCGAGCACCCAGGGGGCCAGGGACAGGCGGGACGCGACCGTGGTGCTCCAGGTGGGCGGCACACGGTTAGTGTACAGGTTATCGGCGACCTCCTCGAGCTCGGTCGACATGGTGACCAGGCCGGCGAGCCCCAGCTGGACGTCGCGGAGATGGGCCCGGATCGTCGTGAGGAGTGCGTTGTACCGGTCTGCCTCCTGCCGCAGCACGGTGACCAGTGGCTGAGACAGCTCCGTGGCGTTGTCGATGTCCTGTTGCCGCACCTCGATGTCATCAGGAATCCTCTCCTGCAGGTCGGTGCAGAGCTGGGCGATGGTGGCCTCGCGAGACCTGCCGCCCTTGGCAGCGGTGCGGGGCTGCAGCGAGATGATGGTGCTGAGCAGCGTGTTGGTCTCCTCGATCTGGGATGCGATGTCGGCGTTGGGGTGCTGACCGAAGGCCTCGGGGTGGTCCACCGTGGGCAGCGTGGTGATGTACTCCTTGTACGCCTTCAGGTTTCCGGGCTCGGGCACGAAGTATGTGGACAGGCTGGACAGTCTGTACGTCTGGGCCTCGATGACGTCGTCGTTGTACAGATGGTCCATGTACACGTTGAGCAGCTTCCGGTCCCAGTCGTCGGTCACGCGGCCGCCGTAGTTGGCCTCGGCGGTGAGGTACTTGATCGCGCTCCACGGCGTCTCGGTGTACTCGTTGATGTACAGGGCCAGCAGGTTCTGACAGATGTCGAAGTCGGAGTCGTTGAAGTCGTACTGCACCGCGAACCCAAGCGACCGGAACTTGCGCCGCTCAATGAGCAGAGAGTGGAAGAAGCACAGCGAGAACAGCAGCTTGCGGTACGCGGCGTCCTTGACTGGCTCGGCGCGGCATCTGTCGAGCGCCTCTGGACCCATGTTGTTGTAGAGCCGCAGCATGTTGGCCCGGAGCCCGCGGGGCGCCTCGGTGGTCATCTTGATGGCGGCCTGGAGGATCCCGATCGGGAAGTTCGGGTGGGGGTTGGAGGAAAGCCAGAGCCGGAAATTTTTGTTGAGATTATCTCGTCCGCTGAGGCCTTCAATAATTTTTTCGAGCGCGGGGAGCCACGAGACGGATAGATGCGCGTTGGCGAGCAGCACCCAACTCCCCTCCTTCACGCCGTCCTCTATTAGTCGCTTGGCGATGGGAGCTTGGCCCTGACCAAGGGAAACGGTGTGGAGTTTGTCCGACATGCCGCGGGTGGCCGCGAACTGCTGCAGCAGGGCCATTGGATCCACGCCAGACGACAGGATGAACACGAGCGGCGTCGTGGGCGACGAGTCGTTATAAGTCGTCTGTAAATCGAACGGCGGGGGTTCGACAAATTGTTGTCCGAGGTTGTTGACAATAAATGACCGGACGGCGAACAGCACGCGGTCGGGCCGCATGCAGCGGAGGATGACCATGCGCTTGAGCTCGTTGACGCGGGAGTCCCAGTCGCCGGGCAGGGCTGCCGTCTCGGGGGTGGCGTGCACGTAGTACTTCTTCCACTGGTCGAGGTGCTGCTCCATGTGGGGCAGGATGTTCTTGAAGGCCTCGAGCTTGTCCAGCTCGGTGATGTTGTCCCAAACGAAGCCGGGCATCCAGTCGGGCGCGGGGTTGGCGGGCTGGCCCTCCTTGTCGAGGACCACGCCGCCGCGGAGGAAGAACTGGTAGGCCTCGTGCTCGACCTTGCCGTAGCCCTGCAGGATGCGGACGCACGTCTGGAAGGCCAGCAGCAGCTTGTGACGCTCGAACAGGCCGCGGCAGGCGTATCTGTAGGTGGCGTACGTGTGGTGGGCGTTAAGGTTCTCGATACGCTGGGCGACGTCGTCTGATCGGGCGCTGTTGGTGATGCTGAGGCGGAAGAGCACAATGTATGCGTCCAGCGCGAACTGATACATCGCGTCGACCTGGCCGATGTCGTTCAGCACGAAGAACAGCTGGGCGGCCCGCAGCGCGGCGGGGCCGTACGCCTCGCGGGCCTTGTCGATCTTCTTCTCGGTCTGCTCGGACACGACCATCTGTTCCTGGATCTCGGCGGACGTCGCCTTGGAGCTCTGCAGCGCGTTGACGAGCTGCTCGTCGTCGAGGATGGCGCCGGACGCGCTGGACAGCAGGCCCAGGATGACGTCCTCGAGCTCCTCGATCTTCTTGGTCATGGCCGCCATCGACACGACGAGCGACGACTTCTGGTCCTCGAGGTCGGGCCTCTCCTTCTGGACGACGAGGCCCAGGAGCTGGTTCTTGAGGCCCTCCTCGCGGACGGTGAAGTTGACGAGCGTCACCTTTGTGGAGATCTCGGGGCTGTACGACGGGTTCTCGATTCGTGTGGTAAGGTAGAGCTTGAAGTCGTCGTTGAAGTCGACGTCCTCGTCCCCGATCCGGATGGTGAGTCGCCCGCCCTCCCTGACGATGTTCTTGGTCAGCAGCGGGTCGAGCGCGGGGTCCAGCTCCTCGCCGACGTCCTGCAGCAGGGTGGGAGTCCCGAGCTTGACGGACGTGATGATGTCGCGGAGGAAGGTGTCCGACTTGAGGTCGATCACCTTGAGGCCCGAGTCGCGGTACAGGTTCTTGATGAAGCGGTTAGCCTGACGTTGGGGGTCGACCATCAGCGGCCACCGTCGACCAGTGGTGATCAGGAGTCCGTTCTCTGTGCTGAAGTCGTCACTCGGTAGGCCCTGGATCTGCCATTGTCTGACGTCACTGGGCGATGCCAGGAAGTCGACAAGAGAGAAGTCACCGGACACCGGGATTCCGAGCCGCTTGATCTCGGGCAGCCAGGACCGCTGGATCAACTCGTCGCGGTACTCGCCGCTGAAGGGCCCGGCGTACGACAGGAACGCCGTGGCCAACACACAGTCACCGGGCAGGTTCACGGTCTCGGCCTCGAGCTTGACGATCCCCAGCTCCCAGCGGTCCCTCTCACCGGCCAGACCCTCGACCAGCTTGGCCGCGCGGTCCAGCTTGATCTCCAGCTGCTCACTCTCAGCGCGCAGGGTGTCCTTGGTCAGCACAGACTCGTCGTACGTCGCCTTGAGCTCGGCCAGCTTGGCCTGGATCTCCTGCAGCTCGGTCCGCGCCTTTGTGAGGGCGGACTTCTTCATGCCGAGCGCCTCCTCGGACGCAAGGAGCGCCTGCCGCTTGGGCTCGACGACCTTGGCGATGCGGGCGTACGTCTGCATCGCGATGACCCACTGACACAGCGACTTGGAGGCGTGCGACACCTTTCCGACGATGTCGGGCTGGAAGTCCTTGTCGGCGGTGAACCTCGAGATCTTCTTGACCATTGCATCGCTGATTGAGTCTCTAGGGTAGGTGATGAGGTGGTTCAGGAAGTTGGTGTCGCCGAGCTGCTTCTTGGCCTCGGCCCATGTGGGCTCCGACTTCTTGAGGATCATGACGGCGGACAGCACCTTCTCGACGAGGGGCGGGGGGCGCGTGAAGGCCTTGATCTCGGCGATGTCCTTCTTGTTGAGGGCCTTGAGGGCCTCCTCGGCGGCCTCGAGTGCTGGCAGCGCCTTGTCGAGGTCCTGCTGGGCCTCATCAGCCACCACCTGCAGCTCCTCCTCCTCGACGGCTAGCTTCTTGGACTCGGCGGCGACGTGCTTGGCCCTTTCGTCGGCCACGCGCCGCTCCTGGACGATGACGACGAGCAGCTCCTCGCAGTCCTTCTGCTTCTTGGCGGTCTCCTCCTTCTTCTCGGCGAGCTCCACCGTCATGGTCTCGACCGACGTGCGGGTCTCGGCGAGCTTCTTCACGCCGCCTCTCAGCTTCTGGAGCTGTCCCCCGACCTCCTCTCTCTTCCTGTCGAGCATCTCCTTGTAGCCCGACACCAGCTCGAGGTAGTTGGTCGGCGTGACGTAGTTCTTCCGCTTCCTTTCCTCGAGCATGCGGGCGGACAGCTCCAGGACTGATGTCTGGATGTGGCCAAACACCTGCACGATGCTGGCCTTGACGCCGTCATCGAGGGAGACGTCCTGCATGAACCGCTCACCGACCTCCAGAAGAGCCTCTGCGGGCCACGCGCTGAACCAGTCGATGGTGACGTTGGACACGAGCGCGGGGAAGGTCCGGAGGCGACGGCGGAAGTCCTCGCCCACGGGCGACATGCAGAACACCACGTGCAGGTGCTGCCGGGCCCGGTCGATGAAGAAGGAGTACACCGCGTCGTCCGTCTCGGGCAGCCCGGCCTCCTTGGCCTCAGCCCGAAGCGTGTCGCGGATCTCGCGGATCTCCTCGGCGGCGAACAGGTTGGGGACCTCACCGCAGGAGAGGATGTTGTTGATGTCCTCGAGGAAGCTCTCCTGGACAACCTGGGCGTCGGTCAAGAGGAACACAATGTCCTTGGCCTCGGCACCGGCGGCTCTGAACAGGCCCTTGAGGTCTTCGTGGAACTCGGTCGACCGGTAGTTCTTCTTGATCTCGATGCGGAACACCTCCATGCCCGCGAGATGGGCGGCGACGCGGGCGACGGACTGCCGGCCCGACCCGCCGACGCCGATCAGGAGCACGTTGCCCCGGGGCTGACGGAGGACGCGGTGGATGCGGCAGATGTGCTCGAGGGCGTCCTGGAACAGCACGAGGTTCATGGGGGCGGCGCGCGTCCCGATGTTGAACTCCTCGAGGCTCTCCTCGACGAACGACTTGAGGGCGCCGCGGTCTGTGACTTCCTCGTAGACTCGGGGCTCGTCCTCCGAGTCCCGGATGAAGTCGGTGAAGATCGGGGGGCGCCCCTTGGTGCTGATCGAGTTGAGGGTGATGCTGAAGGCCGAGCCGAGGCGCGAGTTGACGACGTCGTCGAACCACTTCTTGTCCTCGGTGGTGCACAGCCTGTCGCCGAAGACGCGGTACAGCTCGTGGGTCCAGAGCCTGTAGATGGCGTCCTTCCCGTCGCACGCGGTCCTGTCGGACTGCATCAGCCCCTGGAACACCTTGGACAGGTCCCGCAGGTTGAACACGTAGTGGGACTTGGTGGGTGTCGGGAGCAGCTCGGTGACGACCGTCCTGTACACGTCAAGCGTGGACCGCGTGAGGGTGTCGGACAGCGACCGGACGTCCTCGTCGAACTCGGCGAAGTGGTGGCTGAGCAGCGTCCCAAAGATGCGCTTGATCTGGGACTCGCTCGGGAAGACGAGGGCGAGGGTCGTGAAGCGCGCCGTGAGCCGCTCTGAGATGTGCTGGCGTCCACCACCAGGTGGGGCCATGGCGGCCAGCATCTGGACGTCCTTGATGGCCGTGAAGTGCTGCTTCTGCCTGTTGTACCAGCCGCCGTACTCCACCAGCTGGCGGATGAGCTCGAGAGGAGGCATGGACCCGAAGAGATCCTTCTGGGGCATGTTGAAGTCGTCGGCGAAGGCGACGAGGCGTCTGTTCCCGGGGGGGCCGAGCGTGCCCTTGGTCTTCTTCTCGAGTCGCGCCTCGATGATGTCCTGGGTCTTGCGGGACGACGTCTGGACCGAGAAGTTCATGAAGCACGTCGTGTACTTCTCGGACAGCGTGGGGAAGAGCCCGTCGAGCACGAACACCGTCTTGCCCGTGCCCGTGTCGCCCACGAGCAGCACGTTCTTGTTGTCGAGGGTCAGTGCCGACAGCAGGAACTGAGACCGAACCGTGTCAACGGTCGGCACGATGACCTTGTGGAGCGGCACGCGCGGCGGCGGCCTCCACTGGGGCGGGACGCGGTCCTCCCAGTGGGCCCACACCTTGCGGCGGGGGTCGACGCTGTACTCGAACACCGTGTCCTTGGCGGGGAACTGGCCCTCGAGGTCCCGGATAGTCATGTCGACCTTCTTGCGGGATGGCTCGTCTAGCACGCCGCACACGGCCCAGATGAGGCTGAACACGAACCACAGCTCGATCATGCGGCCGTACATGTCGCCGTCGGCCGGGTCACAGCCGTTGGCGGGCGTGGCGAACACGGCGTACATGGTCAGCATCGACCGGATGCTCGAGAGCTCGTCGACGGCGACGATCTGGTCGCATTCGGTGACGATGGCCTCGAGGACGGGGGGCAGGTACTTGTCGACGAGGCGCTGCAGGGCGGCGCGCTCCTCGGCGTTCTTGCGTGTGTTGAGCCACGACTGGATGATGGGTTGGTGGCCCAGGTCGGCGGTGTCCATGTAGATCATGCCGCACCGGGAGACCGTGGCGGGGGAGGCCTCGGCGAGGTCGCGGGCCTCGAACAGGAAGGACACCTGCGCGGGGAAGGAGATCCGTTCGCCGTTGATGAGTGTGAGCACCTTGGAGTCGTCGAGCACCGTGTTCATCGACTCAATCCACAGGGTGTCGATCGGGCAATCCGCGATGATCCACTTCTGGTCGGGGCGCTCGTCCTGCGACGCGGTTCTGAGGATCGAGGAGATCACGCCGTCGGTCCACTCCCCGGTGTTGTAGTCGGTCTCACCGAACAGCTCGCCGAGGGTCAGGGCCTTGGCGTTGACGACGGTGGTGTGGACGGTGTCGAAGAGGTGGCCCTCGACGCCGTCGGCCTTGAGGCGCGTCAGCACCTCGGCCAGGACGCGCCAGACGGTCGACTTCCCGCTGCCGGTGTTGCCGATGACCATCACGCCGTGACGGGCACCCTTGGTCTCGTACAGTTGGAACACCTTCTGCATCATGGCGGCGGTGGGCTGGAGCCCCCATTCCTTCATGACGGCCTCGGTGTAGTTGGACAGCTCGCCGTAGTTGACAACGATGGCCTCCGTGGTGGGGAAGAGATCGGATATGAGCGCGGTGAATAGCGGCACGTCCTCCGCCACGAACTTGGGCAGGTTGGAGTCCCGCAGCGTCCGCAGCATGATCTGGTCCTCGGTCATGGTCTTCTCCGTGCGCTTGATGAACCCCGCGGCCGTCAACACAGCTCGGATGGCCCGGAGCCCAAAGTCGTAGTGCGGGCAGTTGTGATTGACCAGGAGCTGGGCGTCGACGTACAGGCGATCGGTGGACCCGTCCACCTCGATGCCATGGAAGTGCCCAACGCCCAGGCTTGTGGTTTGTTCAACGTCGATGTTGTATGGCATGACGTAGTCCTTCCAGGGACCGTTCACGTCGGCAAGAAGAGGGACGTGCTTGCAAACAGGCAATCTCGCGTTGAACTGGGTGATCAGAGCCTCGCTGCCAAAGTTGAAAGTGACTACACGTGCACTGGGAGAACTGGAGATGCGGCCACGTGATTCATGGCTGGGGCGTTCTTCCTGCTCTCTAGAAGTCATCCTGCATCCGAGGGAAATGCTGAGGCGCTCGAGTGCTGGGGTGAACGTCAGGGCATGCTCTTCAGACATCCACATAGTTATGCTGTGCCCAGAAAGATTGGGGGATTGATCGGCAGCGGCGAGTCCGGCAACGAATGCAACACGGAGGCTCAGGGGCCATGTGCACACGGCGAGGGGGATCCTCTTGCGGAAGATGGGATTACCGCAAGGCATCAGCTGATCAGTACGGTTAGAGAAACCCAAGGCCAGTAGAAGCCTGTAGAAAGGAGACCCAGTGCCGCGTGAGTCAGCCCCCCAAAGGCCGCAAGCGTGTTGTGTCTCAAGTGTACCATCTTCCCTTTCACGGCGCTTAGGAATGTTGAAGGTGGAACCGAGCTCTGGGGTATCGCGGGCAATCCGCCGGATCAGGTCCAGGAAGTGATCGCGAATCTCCACTGGGCTGGAGCTGGGACCGGACCCCTCACTGAACGTGACCTCGGTCGTGTTTCTCGAACCGTCGCCAATCCAATGACCGATCAGCTGGGCTACGTCTTCAGTGATGGTCACACTGACGCCGTCGACATCGACGGTGACTGGGGTGTCTTCGTGCTCGGACACCGTGTGGTGACGGAATGTGCTCATGTGCCACTTGTTGGCACTTTTCAGGTCGATGTTCCCAGCAACAATGTCAGCGACCGGGGTGTCAGCGGCCTCGTGAATGTACACATGTTGACCGTTCCTCTTCGTTCTTCTGTGGCGCTCCAGATGGACCATGTGCTTGGCGGTGACTGTGGTCCGGTACTCACGTCTTTCCTTGCCACTTCCGCTGGAGCAACACAGCTCTACCATGTCTGCATCGCCCTCCCAGACATGCTCCACGCGACGGGGCTGGCCGTCAGGGCCGAGAAGGTTATCGCCGACTGCGACATCCTCCACAAGGACGTTGGATCCGTCGTGGCGGAGAAGGGCGGTGCCGGGGGCGTGGCACTTGGACAGCTGCAGCTTGGCCAGGTCGTATAGGGTGATCAGCTTCTTGGAGAGCACCTTGGCGGTGTTGAAGCCCTGGGCGAAGAGCATGATCTCCGCGATGAGGGCGAAGTCGGGAACCTAGGTAAGGTAAGGAAAGTCGGGTACTAACCATCATAGCGACCGGGCGGAAAAGGGACTTGAGGTTGTCGGGGAGCTCGGTACGGCCAGCGTACCCGGGGTTCATGGTGATGAATATCCCGACGTTGGGGTTGAGGGGGATCTCGGTCCCCTCGAACCGGAACCGTGTGAGGTTCTCACTGAGGGCGTTGAGAATGGACAGGATCTGCTGGGCCACGACGGACAGCACCTCGATGTCGATACGGTTGAACTCGTCGAAGCAGCCGTAGCCGCCGGTCTGGGCGAGACCGGAGAACATGCGGCCAAGGGACTTGTAGTCGAGGCCCTCAGAGCAGTTGAAGACCATGCACATCTTGGCCAGGGCCTTGGAGAGATCCTTGACGGTCTCCGTCTTGCCCGTGCCTGCGGGGCCCTGGGGCGATCCCCCTCGTTTGAGGTGCATGGCGGTGGTCAGCGTCATGTAGCACCGGTCAGTGAGGGGCGTGATGACGAGTCGGCCCGACGCTCCGATGTACTCGTAGGAGTACTCCTGCTGGGTGTTGGTCTGCCGGATCAGGCATCTGTCGTGGTCGGGGTCGTAGTAGAACCGCAGCTGGCTGGACCAGTCGAAGTCTCTATCGGTCGTCACGCCCTTCTTGAGGAGCTTGTCGATGACGTCCCGGCTGTGCACCTCGATCGTGATCATCGCGATCAACCGTTGACGGTCCAGAGGGGTGAGGTCGCCACGAACGGCCCCGGTGAGCTTCTTGAGGAGCACGAGCTGCCTCTTCTTCAGCGACTTGAGGCCTCGTCGGGGGTCGCCGCTGTTGAAGGCCTTGTGGATCTCGGCGGTCCAGTGGATGAGGCCCGCGGTCAGTGTGAGTTGGGACGGCCATTGGACTGCCCACCTCTCGCGTTTGAGGGGGACCAGCGCCTGGACGCACTGCCCCATCAGCTTCCTCAAGGTCTTCTTCATGGTGTTCTCGACCTCAATCAGCCACCTCTCGACGGCCCCCTCACAGATCACGGGGGACACGAACGGCACCTTCTCACCCTCGACGGACGTCATGGCGTGCGCCTCGATGTGGCGGGCACGACCCGTGGGCTGCACGAAATCGAGCGCCTTAATGCCGTCGAAGCACTTCCTGAGGTGGGCCTGGACAGCCAGCGGGTTCCGGGCCTGGCCGAGGATCTCCAGCAGGTCGTCGTTCGACAGGAAGTAGAACCGCGGGAAGGCGCGCCGCTTCGTCTCCAGGTACTGGTCGAGGGACTTCTGGATGGCCTCAAGCTCCTTGTCCATGCCGTTGAGGCGCGCCAGGAGCCCGTCGGTCTGGGTGGCGGGCAGGGCGCGGTTATCCTTGTTCATGGCGGCCATGGTCCTCTTCCACTGGTGGTTGACGCGGTCAAACTGGGTGGTTTCTGTGGGTAGCTGCTTCCTGATGTCCTCGCTGCCGACAAAGATGTTCTCAAGGTACATCCAGGCGCGTTGGACGGTCAGCATGGCCTCGACCACCTCCGCGACGGCCGACAGCTGCCCCTCCCAGTGCTCGACGTCCGTCTCGAAGGCGGCGATGAACCTGCTCTCCTTCATGGCCGACAGGGTGACCATGTGGTCCTCGAGGAGCTGGTACAGGTCGTCTGTGCCCTTGAGGATGAAGAGGTCCTTGCTCTTGTACGGCGCGATCTCCAGCAGCTGGGCGGACCACGCCTCCCGGACCTCCGTGAGGCCCTGTTCGATGCTCAGCTCCTGGGCCGCGGACGACGCCAGCAGTCCGATGGCGTCAGCGTGGCCCCCAAGGTCTAACTCGAGCAGCTTGCCCATAGTGAGTGTGGGGTCGGTGGGGTTGATGGTCTGGCCCAGCTCCTCGCCGAGCTGCATCCAATGTCTGTCACGGAGACCCGGGGACTTCAGCTCCTGGATGGGAATGATCACGGCCCGGAAGCGGTCCAGGTCCTCCTTGAGGCCGGTCCAGACGGACCACGCCTTGGCGGCCTTGTGCTTGTACAGCTGCTTCTGGTACACCCTCACGACCTCGTCCATGCTGTCCGGGTCGAGCTCGGTGAACGCCTTCTCGGTGAACCTCCCCCACTCGGCGCGCCAGTCACTAACCGTCGTCCACAGCTCCTCAAGGAGCCCGATCTCCTTCGAGCTCGACGTCATGTCACGCAGCACGGGCGGCTCCACGTCGAACACGGTCAATGCCCGGCCGATGTCCGCCTGCCGCTCCTCCAGGGCAACTAGTTCCGCCTGGTAGGCCTTGACGCGCTCCTTGGCCTCCGTAGCAGAGAGCTTCGTGTCTCTGGGCCCCTCTAATGAGAGGCGTTCCCGGAAGCCCTTGACCTCGTCGGCCAGGTTTTTGTTCTGGACGAGGGTGCGGTCCTTGAAGCCGGACTTCTCCTTGCCCAGCACCTCTTGGGCATCGGCCAGCTGTTGACGGTACGCTGCGTGCACGGCGTCGAGCGTCTCGAGCTGCTCGGCCTCCGTGACGGGCACGGCGGCCTGGTAGTGGGCGATGGTAGAGTACCGGTCCCTCAGCGCGGGGAATCGCTGGCTCGGGTCCTCGGCGGCCACCGTCTTGACGAGCGACATCATGGCGGACAGCTCGGCGATCGACTTGGGGACGCGGGCCAGTTCCTCGCGCCGCCTCTCGTACAGGTCGAGGATGTCGCGCAGCTCGGTGGAGCAGAGGGCCCCGAGGTACCGGAGAAGGCGGGTCTGGCGCTCGATGGCGAGCTCCAGCATGGTCTGTTTGAGGGGTCCGTTGTCGACGTGTATGAACCTGATGTCGGCGAACGTGTCCTCGAGGTTGACGCTGGCCTCCAGGTTCCTGTCACGCTCGATGTCCGCCCGGAAGTGCTCCAGGTGGTACGAGTCGCCCTGCCGCTCGATGCGCTCGATGAACTTGTCTATGGGCTGGCTCCACAGGCCGCTGTACCCGGACTCGGGGTCCTGGACGTTCCGGGCGTTGAAGTGGCGGATGTGGGACATCACCTTGGGCTCGACCGCCATCACCTCCTGCAGGATGCTGGTCGTCATCTGGGCGACGTGCCCGTCGCTCTTCACG
>PPCM01001038.1_pt1 | contig 14968 bp, 10 predicted proteins | sample 1555541 | NCBI WGS metagenome assembly PPCM01 (sample SAMN05284479, study PRJNA326546) | Marine sediment metagenome, whole genome shotgun sequencing project. | isolation source: marine sediment | place: Germany: Wadden Sea | collected 2012-09-05 | reverse complement strand
AGGAGAATCCGCACCGAATGCTTGATCTTTTCCATCACCGAATACTGGGTAAGGATCTTTTTTTCGGGGGTTTTCTTTTCGAAGGGAACCGCTTCCGAAGGTTCCATGATCTCCGTGAGCAGGTGGAAGAGCTTGTCCCTCCTGACGGGCTTGCTGAGAAAACCGTCAAACCCCTCCTCCTCGCACCTTCTCGCGCTGGCGTCCACCGGGGAGGAAAGGGCCAGGAGGGGCAGAAGGCGGATCGGTACCTCCTCTTTTCGTATGAGCCCCGCCAGCTCATAACCGTTCAGGGGCGTCATGGTCGTGTCGAAAACGCAGGCATCGTAGGGTGTTCCCCCAAGGACCGCCTCCCGCAGCTCGTCAAGGGCCTTGCCGCCCCCTTCGAGTGCCCGGACCGACGCGCCGGCTTTTTCCAGTTCCCGGGTTATGATCCTCAGGGTCGTTCTGTTCTCCCCGGCGACCATGATCCTTTTCCCGGCAAGCCCGGGCGGGCAGGTTCGTTTTCCGGCGGCGGCATTGCTGCGCCCCAGGATCGCCGTGAAATGAAAGGTGCATCCGTCCCCCTCCCTTCCGCAATCCAGCCAGATCTCCCCTTCCATCATCTCCGAGATGTTCCTGCAGATGGAAAGACCGAGGCCGGTTCCGCCGAACTCCCGGGTGATGGTTTTTCCCGCCTGGTTGTATGGGGTGAAGATCCCCTCCTCCTTGCCCGAAGGGATGCCGATCCCCGTGTCCCTTACCGCGGCATGGAAGAGATGTTTACCGGAAACGGTTTCTTCCACCGACAGGGAAAGCTCGATCTCCCCCTCCCGGGTGAACTTGACGGCATTGCCCATGAGATTGAGAAGCACCTGCCGGTAGCGATGGGGATCTCCCGTGACCATGGAGGGGATATCGTCCCCGATCCTGCAGATGATCTCCACGGGTTTGTCCGCGACCCTTGGCTTGACGAGCTCACAGGCCTCGAATGCCAGAAGCTCCGGGTCAAAGTCGATATTCTCCAAAACCATCTGGCCCGCTTCGATCTTGGAGATATCCAGCACATCGTTTACCTGCGTCAAAAGGGTCTCGCCGCTGGCCTTGATGGTTGCCGCGTAGCCGGCCTGCTCGTCCGTGAGGGGGGTGTCCAGAAGAATCTCGGTAAATCCGATGATCCCGTTCAGGGGGGTTCTGATCTCGTGACTCATGCCGGCCAGGAACTCGCTCTTTGCCCGCGAGGCGGATGCGGCTGCCGCCGCCATGGATGCCGCCGCGGCCATGGCCTTTTCCAGTTTCAGGTTCGCTTCCGTAAGCTCGCTGAGCGCCCTCTTTTCCCTTTCGATACGCTCGATCCGCGCGGCCAGCTCCTCCATGTCAAAGGGCTTGATCATGTAGTCGGAAGCGCCGGCATCGATGATATCGATATAGGCATGATCGTCGGAGAAGCCTGTCATGATGATAAAATCCAGGCCCCCTATCCGCTCCTTTGCCTCACGCATAAAGGCGATGCCGTCCTTTTCGGGCATCTTCAGATCGGATATAACGAGATCATAGGGAGTTTCCTTAAGGAGGTCCAGGGCCTCCGCCGCACCCGTTGCCGCCTCTGCAAGATAACCCGCCTTTGTCAGGAAAACCTTGACCATTCTAGCGATGTTGATCTCATCGTCGACAATTAGAATTTTCTGTATCTGCCGGTCCGGCATCTTCGTTCCACTCCCGTTGTCCCATTTTCCCCCGGTAAAGGAGGGTTCGGCACCCGAAGCAGCCCCGGAAAAGGGTCGCCCCCACCGCAGCCAGCCGCCCCGGAAGATCCGGACTGCTCCGGAAGGAAAAAAGCGCCTTTCAAAGCACGACAGGCCCGAATGATCGGGCCCCCATGGACGATTCCAATGTCCCGACGGCTTTCCCGCCGGCAGCGGCAGGCTCCGGGGAACGGCCCGGGTCACCTGCCGTTAAAAACGCGGACCTACTCCTTTACACGCTCCGAATAGGACCGGGTTCTCGTATCGATCTTGAGGAGCTGCCCTTCCTCCACGAAAGGCGGTACCTGTACCACGAATCCGGTCTCCAGGGTGGCGGGTTTTGTATCGCCGGTGGCCGTATCCCCCTTAACCCAGGGATCGGTGCCGGTCACCCTGAGGTTGACGAAGTTGGGAAGTGTCAATCCGATGGGTTTTGCATCATGGAAGAGGACCGTGCACACGGTGTTGTCCTTGAGAAGATCGGCGCTGTCGCCCACCTGGTCATTTGACATGAACTCCTGCTCGTAGTTGCTGGTGTTCATGAAACAGAAATTATCACCGTCGGAATAGAGGTATTCCATATCGTGTTCCTCGAGGTTGGCCTCCTGGAACTTATCCCCGGACCTGAAGGTACGGTCGAACTGGGTGCCCGTAATCATGTTCTTCAATTTGCACTTGTAAAGCGCCTGGCCCTTGCCCGGCTTTACAAACTCAAACTGAACGATCACGTAAGGGTCCCCGTCGATCTCCATCTTCTTTCCTTTTCTCAAATCACCACATTCGAACATGTTTTTCACTGCTCCTTATATAATCTTTTTTTAAAACCACGGGCCACCCGGGGATCGCCGGACAGACCTTCTCGTCATATATTCATTTTAATCCGCGGGGCCGCCCTGTCACCGGGCAAAGCGTCGATTTATCCCAGGCCGGCTTACCTTGCCTCGCGAACGATTTTCGCAACATTATATCCCGTGCACTTTCCCGCGAGGCGGTCCCCCCTTGATCGTCATACATAAAAAAATTCACCACCGGGTTACTTAACAGGAGGCGGGCCGAAAGGCAATTCCATATAGCGGCTACCGGCGGTAAACCCATAAAAAAACGGATTTCGGCAAACTCACCGGATCCGTTCGAAGGTTTATACCGGGGATTTCCGATCCGTCCGGCAGGCCGGCTGTTACCCGTCGTTGCCCAATAAAAGTCACGGCGAATGCCCCGCCCGCCCGAACGGGCGTTTATTTTTTAAGTAAAAATAAAGTTGACATTTTCAATGGATTTAAACATATACTGTGTGATTTGGCAAACTGTTTGCACTTTGTCGGGGAATTAGCGGTTTCACAGACAAGCAGTTTGCCGGGACAATTCACATCCCCGGTCTTTTTCCGAATAATTCCGGTTGCCGAAAGGGTTGATTCAGTCCTTGTCCGGCTCAGGAATTCGGTTTACTTTGCGGTGATTGTATTTAAAATAGGACAGGCCTTCCGAACACCGTCTGCTTTTCGGCAAGGATTGTATTTAAAATAGGACAGGCCTTCCGAACGCCGTCTGCTTTTCGGCAAGGATTGTATTTACAATATGGGACCCCTCCCCGAACACCACGGGCTTTTCGGCGGGGATTGTATTTACTGTATGGGAGCCCTCCCGAACACCACGGGCTTTTCGGCGGGGATTGTATTTTAAAGTATGGGAAAAACAACAAACGTTTCGGGTTTTTTCCGGCAAGGTATGATAAAGGCGCGGGAGTCACGGTAAACGTTCTCGTCCTTAATAATAGGGCACTGGAATACGGATGCGGGCGGTACCGGCAGGCGGCCGGGAACGGATTTTCCGACCCCTGACGATCATTTTGCAACCGGCTCGGGGTCCTTTTGGAGCCCCGGGTATTTTTTTCAAGGTGCGTGAAAACCACCTTTGGTCTGAAAAGGAAGACAGATGATATTAATCGTAGATTTCGGTTCACAGTTCAACCAACTCATCGCCAGAAGGGTGAGGGAGCACAACGTATACTGCCAGGTCGACCCCCCGGATGTGGTGGATGCGGATTATGTGAAGACCCTGAACCCGGAGGGGATCATCCTGTCCGGGGGACCTTCGAGCATATACGACGAAAACAGCCCCAAGATCGACAAGGCCATTCTCGAATTGGGCATTCCGGTCCTGGGCATCTGCTACGGCATGCAGTTCATGCTCGATGCTCTGGGTGCAAAGGTGGAGCGGGCCGAGAAGCGCGAATACGGGTTTGCCGAACTCATGGTCAAGGACCCTTCGGGCACCCTTGCCGGGATTAACGAAAAGACCCAGTGCTGGATGAGCCACGGCGACTCCCTGAAATCCCTTCCCGAGGGTTTCACGATCACCGCCTCCACCGCCAACACGGAGATCGCAGCCGTTGTCAACAAGGCAAAGCGGTTTTACGGCCTCCAGTTCCACCCCGAGGTGGAGCACACCACCGAAGGCAGCAAGATGCTGGCCAACTTCCTCTTCGATATCTGCGGATGCAAACAGGACTGGACAATGAAGTCCTTTGCCGAAAGATCCGTGGAGGAGATCAGGAGTGTCGTTGGGGATAAGAAGGTGATCCTCGGTCTTTCCGGCGGCGTGGACTCTTCCGTTGCCGCTCTCTTGATCCACAAGGCCATCGGCCGCAACCTCACCTGCATCTTCGTGGACAACGGCCTGCTCAGGAAGGACGAGAGGGTCAAGCTCGAAAAGACCCTCCAGGAGAACATGGACCTGAACATCATCTTCGTTGATGCGGTAAAGGATTTCCTCACCCCCCTTACCGGGGTTACCGATCCCGAGAAGAAACGTAAGGTCATCGGCAAGGTGTTCATGGACGTTTTCGAAGCCGAAGCAAGGAAGATCGAGGATGCTGACTTCCTTGCCCAGGGAACCCTTTATCCCGACGTCATCGAATCCCAGTCCGTGTTCGGCGGCCCCACCTCGGTGATCAAATCCCACCACAACGTGGGCGGCCTTCCCGCCGACATGAAGCTCAAGCTGGTGGAGCCCCTGAAGTACCTGTTCAAGGACGAGGTCAGGGCGCTGGGCGAGGAGATCGGTCTTCCCGACGAGCTGGTATGGCGTCAGCCCTTTCCGGGCCCGGGCCTGGGCATCCGGATCATGGGTGAGATCACCGAAAAACGTCTGGCCGTTCTCAAGAACGCCGATTCCCTGCTCATGGAGGAGATCCGGAACGCCGGTTACTACCGGAAGCTCTGGCAATCCTTTGCCATCCTCCTGCCCACCAAGAGTGTTGGGGTAATGGGGGATGTACGAACCTACGAGAGCACCATCGCCATCAGGGCCGTGACCAGCAAGGACGCCATGACCGCCGACTGGGCAAGGCTTCCCCATGATCTTCTGGCCAAAATCTCCAACCGGATCATCAACGAGGTGGACGGGGTAAACCGGGTGGTGTACGACATCACCTCCAAACCCCCCGGCACCATCGAGTGGGAATAGACGTAAATGGGCAACGGCGGACGGTATACGAATATTGAGCTGGGTTCACCGGGAAACGGTGAGCTGGAGCGGACAAGAGAACTCAGGGACCTTCGCATCGACAAACTGAACCAGCGGGTGACGTTTATCTCGATCCTCATCCCCTGTCTGATCTGCGCTGTCCTGCTCTTTGTCTATTTCGATATCCGTAAGCAGGTTGTCACGGTCGAAAGCACGGGGGTGAGCGAGGTGGACAACCTCTCAAAGAGCATAGAAACCAGGCTCACCTCCCTTACCCTTCAGAACGCCGAGCTCGAATATTCGGTGGGCCGGAACAGCGAAGCCCTGAAAACCCTCTCCGCAGACATGGACAAGGGGCTTCTCAACGCCGAGGAGGCCGTGAACGCGGTGGAAGATGCCAAGGCGGAGAAAGAGGAGCTGGAAAAACTGGCTGCGGATCTGACCGGCAGAATAGAGCCCCTTGAACAGGGGCTTGAAAAGATCTCCGCGTCCTCGGCCCGGGAGCTCGAAAAGGTTTCCAGGGCCGCGCGCACCGAGATCGAAAAGGTCTCGAAGGCGGCAACGGCCGAGGTGGAAACGGTTTCAAATGCGGTGACGGAGATGGAGGCCCTCGTGGATCGGCAGATTACCGATCTGGCAACGACCCTCGAACTTGCCGGAAACCGGATCGTCAAGCTTCAAAAGGATCTGGCCGCCCTGTCCAAAACCGCCCTCACCCGAAACGACCTGGATTCGGCCCTTGGCGCCCGGAAAAAAGCCCATGCAAAACAGCTTGCCGCCCTGGAAAAACGCCTCAAGGCGCAACGGCTTGCCGTGACCGACGTTAAAAGCGATCTGCTGGAACTTGAAAAGATCACCACCAGGCTCGAGAAGGAGATGTTCGTTAAAAAGCGGATCCAAGGCGTCCCCGACAAAAACCGTTCTCCAAAACCTTCCGCGCCTTCGGCGGTGATCCCGCCCCATAAGCGCCCCGCGATCACCATGCCCAAGGATCGCAACGCCGCCGGCGGGCATACGGGAACAAACAATATCGTGGAGCAGGAACTTTCGGAATAGATCGGGGTCCCGCGCCCGGCGGCGGGCACCACGCGAACCAACGGACCGGACTCGAAACCGGCCCCTTTGAAAACCGTTTTTTACTGGAGACATCATGAATCCACTGGTCAGCGGCGCCATTGCAGGTTTTATTCTCGGCCTGATCGGCTTTATCATCGTTCAGTTCTGGATTCGGCCCATCCTGGGATACCGAAAGATAAAGGGAAGGATCGCTTCCAACCTGCGCCGGCTTGAGAAAAACGTCCAACAGGACGGCGCCGGCAATCTCCTTTCCGATGAGATGAAGACCTCCTGCAGGACACTGTCCGCCGCCCTTTCAAAATCCTACAGCGAGACACTGCCCGGCTGGTACAAGATAGCTCTCGGAAACCGCCGGGAAGATCCCATGGAGGCTTGCGGGCACCTCATGACCCTCTCCAATATCCGCGAGCCGGGCCATGCCGAAAAACGCGCGGCAAAGTTGAAAAAATCCCTCGGTTTGACCTGATCGGGTCGGACCGCCCGGTCGTTGGGAGCAGCCCTGGCCGAAACGGAAAAAGACCCCGGCACCTTTGGCAATAATCTCCCTTGAATCGGTTCGGCACGGAGGCGACGGATGCCCCACGCTTTTAACATGGAATATGCGGACAGCCCAAAGGAATCGATAGATAATGCCGAATAAAGACCGATATCCCCTGCTGGGAAAGCTGGCCGTCAAGTACAGGACCATCACCGAGGCCCAACTCAGGCAAGCCCTCGAGATCATGGAGAACCAGGCGCTGCCCGCAGATCTGGGCGAGATCCTCATCACCGAAAACATGGCCGCCCCAAGCCAGGTAAAACTTCTGATCTCCATCAAGGACCTGCTGGAACAACGGGAAGCGGACGAGTCCTTTGCAAGAATTGCATTGTACATGGGATTCACCACCCAGGAGACGGTGACCCGGGCCCTCGCGGAACAGGCCAGGCAGTTCAGGGAACGGAAGCTCAGCCGTCTCGTGAGCGATATTCTCGTGGAATCGGGGGACCTCACCCCCAAGCAGCGGGACGAGGTACTTTCCGAACAGAATCGCATCTCCCCCCTTTTAAACCGGGAACCCGACGGGGTGGAGGAGATCGACCTCCCCCCCATGGACAAGGCCTTTCTAAGCACCCGCAGGGAATCCGAGAAATTCGGAAACATTGCCGTGGACAGGCGTTTTACCACCCGGGACAAGGTGGACCTTGCCCTTGCCGCCCAGCTTGCCGAGTACAAACGATCCAGAAAAAACCGCATGCTCGGCGATATTCTGGTGGAAAAAGGCTACATCACACCGGAGCAGAAGGAGATCGTCCTGAAAGTCCAGAGCTCCTCCGGGACCGCCCGGCCCGCCGGCGATCCCCCCCCGGCGCAAGGAGCACCGGCTCCCCCGGTAAAACCCGCGACCGGTATTGCCGTGATCGCCGCCAGGGACGGGATGAAGGCCCATGTGCAAATTTCCGGTCCCCTCTCCCCTCCCCCCTCCCCGGCCGCGATCGGAAAGCTGCTCAAGGAAAAGGGGATCATCTGCGGTATCAAGCCGGATACCCTGATTGCCGCTGCCCTTGAACGCGTGGGCAAAGGGGGGATATCGATCCTGGTTGCCGAGGGTATTCCGGCAACCGGCGCCGAGGAGGGAGCGGTGACCTTTCATTTTGAAAATGCCCATGACGGTAAAATCGGCGACACGGCTCCCATCCGGAAGGGCGCGCTCCTTGCCGTTGTCTCCGGTGCCCGGGAAGGAAAGCCGGGCATGGATATTTTCGGAAATGAGCTGCCCGAACCCCGAACTTTCCCCCGGCGAATAAGATGCGGAACCGGCTCCGTTGCAACCGAAGACGGTTCACGGATCTTTGCCGGGGTGGACGGCCACCCGTTCATGTCCGTCGACGGAAGGATCTTCGTCTTCTCGAACCTTAGAATCGCCGGGGACACCCGAAACGGCGACCGCTTCCTCGGCTTCAAGCTGAACCTCCATGCCGCCGGCACCATCGCCCACAACTGCATTATCAGGGGCGGAGAGGTCTCGGCCGCCGAGATCCGGGGAGCCGATCTGGACGTGTTGGGGAACATCAGGGCAACGGTGGGCATCACCGGGGCCACCATAAGGACCCAGGGGAGCATAACGGCCGGTTATATTCGAAACTCGGTTATCGAGGCCCTCGGGGATGTGAAGGTGACAAACGAGATCATGGACTCGACGATCCGTTCCGGGGGGATCTGCCGGGTCGCCCAGAGTAAGGTGATCGCATCGGACATCTCGGCGAAAAAGGGGATCTCCATCGTGACTGCGGGAACCCCCGTGTCCGATCCGTGCAGCCTCACGGCCGGCACGGACGACCACCTGACGGCATTCATAAGACGCCTCGACCGGGAAATGGGGCTTTCAACCGAGGATATTCACTCCCTTTTCCTGGAACAGGAAACAGTGGAAGAGGGGCTCGCTTCGGTAAACGGCAGGATCAACCACCTGTTTGACTATTGCAACCGTCTTTCAAGGGCCATAAAAACCACCTCGGCAAAACTGTCGGAAACCCCGGAAGGCCAATCGTCTCCGGGCGGGTCCGAGCTCCTCGGGGAGCTGAGCGTCAAGAACCGCGAGGCCAAGGCAAACCTTCGCGAACTGTCCGATGAAAAAAACGGGCTCGTGAAAGATCACGAAGCCGTGTCGGCAAGGATCAGCGAAATCGAGAATGTCGTCCGGGAACTGTGCCTCGTCAAGAAGGGGCTGCTTTCCCGGTTCGGGAACGAGACCGGAGTTCCCAAAATAACCATAACCGGCCCGGTGAGCGCCGGCACAACCCTGGCCGGTCCCCATGCCTCGCTTACCCTTACCGACGATTATCCCAACCTCAAGGCTTTAGCGGCCCCCATCGAGGGAAGCGATCCCCATGAGTGGGAGATACGGATCAAAAGCCGCGACAACAAGTATATTTAGCGCACCCAGCGGGGATCCTGTTCCAGGAACTCCCCGACAATTTCCCGGTATCGGTCCACGCACTTTGTTTTCTTGATCCTCTTGAAGATCTTTTTCCCGTCTTCAAGGGCCATGGAAAAATATCTCCAGAACCCCTTGAGGCGCGATATGGTGTGGGAAGGGCCCTCGAGAATCCCGCTGTATTCCTCGAACAGCGTTTCGTGAAAGTTCAGGAAAATTTCGTTCCTGTTTTCAAACCGGTCGTGTCCCTCCTTGATCATCATGGGGAGAAGCGGATTCATGATCGCGCCGCGCCCGATCATCCAGCGATCCACACCCGGGAAACGCTCCTTCAAGTTCCCGTAATCCTCAAGTGAGTTGATATCACCGTTATACACCACCCTGTGACGGGAAAGGGCAAGGCACCTTTCGAACATGTCGAGATCCGTGCTTCCCTCGTACATCTGTTCGCCGTTTCTCGGGTGGATGATCTGTTCGGTCAGGGGATAGCGGTTGAATATGGGCATCAGCTCCAGGATCTCATCGTTGCCGTGTCGTCCGAGACGGGTCTTCACGGACAGTTTCACGGGAACGGACGACAGGATTTTTTCGAGCATCCCGTCGATCCGCTCCGGGTAGGGAAGCAGCCCCGATCCCCTTTTTTTTTTTGCCACCATGGCAAAGGGGCACCCCAGATTCCAGTTGATTTCGGGATACCCCAGATCGAGGAGATGTTCCGCAAGGTATATAAAATCATCCGGGTCGTTGCCCAGGATCTGCGGTATCACGGGAAAACCGCCCGGTTTTTCGGGGAGCACCTTCCGTATATCGGAACTCTTGATGCTGCGCTCTTTCATCGTGGAGATAAACGGCGCCACAGCAAGATCGAATCCCCCGTAATGCCGCTGAAACGCGTCCCTGAAAACAACGTCGGTGAACCCCCTCAAGGGGGCCATATAAAGTATCGGTTCCATTCTCGTATTTCCTTGAAATGTTTATCTCCGGGCCGGTTTCATCTCCCGCCGCTTGCCCTTCCCCGGCATCGTCCCGGGCCGGCGGCAGATCCTATACTATAGTTTTTCAACAATTAAAACACCCCCGTGTCGATCCTGTCCATCCCTGTCCCCCCGCGAAACCTGTTGTTCGTACCCAACTGGAGCCGGCCGGGTCATGCGCCCCCCCATTTCAGGCTTGATCATATCATGGGCCGGTTTGCTTCCGGCAGAATGCACTCTGCTCAATATGGCCAATGATATAACGGGGAACATTGGGGTACGGTCAACGTATCGAATTGAGTGGCCGATCATGTGATCAAGCCCCCCATTTCAGTTAATGTATCAAGAAGATCAAGGCGGGTGTCGATAATATCAACACGTCCGAAATTGAAACAAGCACCGTTCATTTTAAATAAAAATACAGAACGTTGCCAAAGGAATTCACCGCCCCCCGCGGGAGACACCAAGATGTGGAATAAAATGATTGAACGGCGAAACAGTCTGTCCTTTCTATTAAACACCCTCGAAAGATGGGACCCTTATACATTTCAACACTCCCGCCGGGTTGCCGGATACGCATTTCTCATCGCACGGAGCATGAATTTCAACTCGAAATCCCTCCGCGGGATTTTCCTCGGGGCGCTTCTCCACGATGTGGGTAAAGCCGGCATACAGAAGGAGATCCTGCGTCAACCGGGAAAACTGTCGCCCGATCAGAGACTCCGGATAAACGCGCATCCCGTCATCGGCGCAAGGATATTGGGTTCAACAAACCTCTTTGCGGATATCGTCCATATGGTTCTCCTCCACCATGAAAGACCCGACGGCAGCGGCTACCCCTTTGGTTTGAAAGGGCGCGCGCTGCCCATGGAAGTCCGGGTCCTTGCCGCGGCCGACACATTCGACGCCCTCACCACGGACCGACCGTACCGAGCCGGATTGAGTTTTAAATCCGCCGCCGACATCATCGAAATGCTGAGTAAAGACCGCCTCGACACCGTTACCGTCAAGCATTTTCATCCCATCATTTCATCCGTGGGAACGCAACCCAAATGACTTGAACATAATTGTGGGCATACCCGGGGCTCCATGTAATAGTCATTTAATGGTGAAACGGGTCCGACGGCACATTTTGTTAAGTTATTAGATTTGTATTCCTTAACAGGTCAAACCTGATTTTCAGAGCGCGCTGTATTGAACAAGACCGGATCATGGAATCCGTTTTTTGTAAGCGCATCTTTTTTACGGTCCTAAATAATGTTTTATGATTGGGGCCGGTTTTGTGGTATAAACGTCCGGATATTATCGATTTCACCGGCACTTGAGCCGGCACGCGCCGGCAAGGGATCAATTTCAAGTTTTCAACAGGGATATCTGGAGGGTAGATGAGAATCTTAGTTACCGGAGGCGCCGGTTATATCGGGAGCCATACGTGCCTTGAACTTCTGAACGAGGGCCATGAGGTCGTTGTCGTGGACAACCTCGTCAACAGCAAATCGGAATCACTGAAACGGGTTCAAGAACTTACCGGACGATCGCTTGATTTCCACGAGGTGGATCTAATGGACGAAACCGCACTGAACGGCGTTTTCGAAACCTACAACTTCGATGCGGTCATCCATTTTGCCGGCCTCAAGGCAGTGGGCGAATCCGTTGAATTGCCCCTGCGGTACTACCGGAACAACCTTTCCGGCACCCTTACCCTCTGCGAGGTAATGGCACGGCACAAAATGAAAAACATCGTATTCAGCTCTTCGGCCACCGTCTACGGCGACCCCCACACCGTTCCCATCAAGGAGGATTTTCCCCTTTCCGTCACCAATCCCTACGGGCGCACAAAGCTCATGACCGAGGAGATCCTCAAGGACCTGCACACGGCCGACAGCTCCTGGAACGTCTGCCTGCTCCGTTATTTCAACCCTGTCGGCGCCCATGCCAGCGGCCGCATGGGAGAAGATCCCAACGGCATTCCCAACAACCTTCTGCCCTATATCAGCCAGGTGGCCGTGGGAAAACTGGAAACCCTCTCGGTGTTTGGGAATGATTACCCCACCCCGGACGGCACCGGTGTCAGGGATTATATCCATGTAGTCGACCTTGCAAAGGGACATGTGAAGGCACTGGGCCGTTTCGCCGACAATCCCGGGGTAATCACCTACAACCTGGGTACGGGCAGGGGGTACAGCGTCCTTGAGATGGTGAAGGCCTTTGAAAAGGCATCCGGAAGAAGTGTCCCTTACAAAATCGTGGGACGCCGCGACGGGGACATTCCCACATGTTACGCGGACCCGTCCAAATCGGAAACGGAACTCGGATGGAAAGCCCAAAAGGGCATCGACGAAATGTGTACCGATTCCTGGAGATGGCAATCAAGCAACAGGAACGGCTATGAATAAAGCACCCGTGACATTGAACAATCTTTATAACGGAATACCGGCGAAGCTGGATGCGGAACGGTTCGACACCCTGATCGAGAACCAGGGATTCAAGCTCGAACGAATCGTTTCCAAGGGACATGCAACCCCGGAAGGCGAGTGGTACGATCAGGAAAAAAACGAGTGGGTACTGCTTCTATCGGGGGGGGCACGCCTGACCGTGGAGGGCATGCCGGCCCCCGTTGTCCTGAAGCCGGGCGATCACCTGATCCTTCCGGCCCACCTGAAACACCGCGTGGAATGGACGGCTCCGGATACCGAAACCGTGTGGCTTGCCGTACATTACTGAACCCGAAAAACTCAATCAACATTGAATGGGCCTGTAAATAGTACGAACCTGATAATTTGACTACAATATGAGGGGTGGCAAGGTTTGCCGATTCCATCGGGCTGCGGTCAAAATTTCGGCCGCCGCCTTATTACGGGACCGTCAACCTTAAACGGCCCGCATATTCGAGCGCTCGACCAACAGAGGCTTCCTGCCTTGCCTGTCACCCGATGCACGGCAGGGAGTCAAAATACCTTATTTCACGCCCGAAAGCTCGATTTCCGGGCGCTCCCGCACAATTCCTCCCCCCCGTGAAGCCCGCCGTCAGGGCCTTTGAGGCAAATAAAAATGTTTACAAAAACAGGCCGATACTATATATGCTTCAGTTTGAACAACCTGTTATGAAGCTGCTATTTTTATAGCTGAATCTATAAAAAGTTCAAAGGGGTTTATATGGCAACCAAAAAAGCAACCACAACCAAGAAAAAAAAGAGTACTAAAAAAAGTACTAAGGCAACGGCCACAAAGACCACTGCCACGAAAAAAGCTGCGGCTGCTAAGAGTAAAAGTGCCACCAAGGCTAAAAAGGCGACCAAGCAGCCTGCTAAAACAGCCGCGGCATCAAAGAAAAAACCGGTTAACGAGATTCTTTTCAGGTCATTCGATTCCTGGAAGCCTGAAGCGGGTTACACCGCACCGGCCGACAAGGAGAGCAAAACAGATTTTTCCTCTCCACCTTTCTTTGAGGGCAAAACCAAAACCGAGACCAATCGCGTAAAAAAATTGCTGTTGAAAAAATTTGAAGCCGATGAGCCCAAGAAAAAATCAAAAACGGTAACGGCTAAAAAAACAAAAACAGCTGCCAAGCCTAAAGAGACCAAGAAAGCCAAAGAGGCAAGACTGGCGGAGGAGGCAAGGCTTGCAGAGGAAGCCAAAAAGGCCGAAGAGGCAAGGCTTGCAGAGGAAGCCAAGAAGGCCGAAGAGGCAAGGCTAGCCGAGGAAGCCAAGAAGGCCGAAGAGGCAAGGCTTGCAGAAGAAGCCAAGAAGGCCGAAGAGGCAAGGCTTGCAGAAGAAGCCAGGAAAGCTGAAGAGGCAAGGCTTGCAGAGGAAGCCAAGAAGGCCGAAGAGGCAAGGCTTGCAGAGGAAGCCAAAAAGGCCGAAGAGGCAAGGCTTGCAGAGGAAGCCAAAAAGGCCGAAGAAGCCAGGCTCGCGGAAGAAGCACGAAAGGCCGAAGAAGCCAGGCTTGCAGAGGAAGCCAAGAAAGCCGAAGTGGCAAAGCTTGCCGCTGCGGCTAGAAAGGAAAGAGCCCAGAAGGCAACTGCCGTGCTGAATGAACAAAAAGCCCGGAAAGAGCGGGAAAACGAAGAGGCATTAAAGACCGGAAAAACAGAAAAGGATTCCGAACCCATGAATAAGTCAATCTTAGCTGCCTGTATCTGTTTTGCATTTTTTGTTTCAATCCTCCTGTATGCAAGCTGTTCCAACAGGGCCAAATATTACGTTGTGGCAAATGACGACGCGGTTGAAGTATTACAGGGTAAATTCTCCCCGCGCGGACAGGAAGTGATCCTCTCCGTACCCGGCGCAGCCGTTAACGGCAAGGTTAAATCTGTTTACAACAAGAGCGAAATCTATCCCCTGGCATTTAACCTCTGTGTGGGCGTTGCCGACTCCATGCTCGCAAATGCCGATGTACCCGACTTTGCCGCCATCAAGTCCAACCTGGACAAGGCCTTGCCCTTTGCAACCACTCCTGAAATGGCAAAGAGCGCGCTTTCAAAGCTCACCAACATCGAGTTGATGGTCCTCCTTTACAGGGCGGACTCGGATGCCGGCCTCGGAGGCGAGGGACTTTCAACGGCTGTAAAACACCTTGAAAAGGCTGCCGCCCTCGATCTGGACAAACTCCAGGCCGACCTCGTGAGCAAGAAACTTGCCGCGACAAAACTTCTTCTCGAAGAAGCGGCGCCGGCAGCACCCAAGGCTGAGGAAAAGGCTGCGCCCGCTGAAGCAAAAGAAGCGGCACCTGCGGATGCACATGCCGCACCGGCCGATGAGCACGCCGAGGAAGCCGTAGAGGCGACGCCCGCCGATGCACACGCCGAGGAAGCCG
>PPCM01001037.1_pt1 | contig 14979 bp, 6 predicted proteins | sample 1555541 | NCBI WGS metagenome assembly PPCM01 (sample SAMN05284479, study PRJNA326546) | Marine sediment metagenome, whole genome shotgun sequencing project. | isolation source: marine sediment | place: Germany: Wadden Sea | collected 2012-09-05 | reverse complement strand
ATGCGCGTAGCAGAGCGGAGCGCAGAGGGGCGTGGGGTGTAACCGGGAGCGACCGTACGCTACTCGACAAAGATATAAATCAGAGTCATCTGACTAGAGGGCAACTTGTCGAGGAATCATAGAAGGAGGGGACTAGAATGACCGTAGGGAACGTAAGGTAGGGTAAGGTAAGGTAACGAGAAAGACAGTATTTATATCACTCCGGCTCCTCACATGTCGCCCTGGCCTCGGGCCGGGCGGGTGCCGTTCTTCACAGAGCTGATGTTGCGGCCCAGGAAGTTCTTCCGTGCCGTGCCTGGCGTTCTCCGCGTTGCACCTATCATAGTCTTCACCTTGGACTCGGTCTTGGGGACCTCATAACTGGGGAAGGTGCCGCGGACCAGATAGCGCCACTCCATGCGGTCGGTGGTGACGATCAACGTGCCCGCCTGGGGATTCCCATAGGACGTCGGGCTGTACGACACGGTGAGCTGGGTGGGGGTCTGGCCCACAGGCTCCAACACACCCGATGACGGGTCGACCGAGAAGTCCACCGGCGACTCGGGGGTGAAGACGGCCGTGAAGGGGCTGAAGGCCTGGTGTACGTTGGACAGCGCCAGGGTGACCAGACCGGTGGTGTTCGGGGCGGCGGCGATGACCACAGTGTCATCGATGTCGGGCTCGGTGGCGGTGGCCAGCACGTCGAAGTGCCATCTCCCACCTCTCACGGTGTCCTCCACGATCAGCTCCAGGGCTGCGGACAGCGACCGGAGGGGCTTGAACGTGAAGTTGAGGGCGGCCTCGGATGCGCCCCGGGCCATCGTGAAGGACGCCGGGGACACACTCAGGTACTGGTCGACGTGCTCGGCGCCGGTCTCAGGGTACTTGAGGGTGGCGCTGAACGTCAATGTATCTCTGTCGTCCGGCCAGGTCTCCTGCAGGCGGTACAGCTCGACGTTGATGCGGCGCTTGAGCTCGGTGCGGGCCTTGGTGACGAGCTTGACCGTACGTCCGGTGGCGGGGATCTCGGCCAGCCCGACCACAGGGGAATCCCAGATCAGAGGCACGTTGTCGGCCGAATCGAGGTCCCTGATGCGGACGATGGCGCTGAACAAGGCCATCGACGAGGCGTAGAAGCACACCGGGATCTGGACGGTGCCGAAGGGGGCCACCTGCATCATCTCTGGTCGCTTGAGGACGATCTGCCAGCTGTCGGGTTGCTCGGTGACCAGGGAGATGGACGCCCTCAGGACCTTGGGGAAGGGGTTCCTGAAGATGACCATGGTGGTGTTGGTGCCGCCGGGCTGTGTGGCGATGCGGAGCGGCGGCTGCTCGGACGGCGCCTGGCCGCTGCCGGACAGTTCAAACACGAATTCCCCGGCCCCCCTCGAATGGAAGGACACCGTAGCGCACTCGGGGGTGGCGATCGACGTCGGGGTGTAGGTGACGGCGACGGATCCGGTGCCGCGGGCGGGCACAATGACGTCTGTGGCAGGCTGGATCGTGTAGTTCTGGGGATTGGAGTTCCGGGCTGTGAACCTGACGGCCGAGTCCAGCGGATTGTCGAGTGTGATGGTCTGGGTGACGTTGTGCCCGACCTCGGCTTCGAAGGGCTGGAGGTGGACAGGCTCGGCATCGAGGGCCGTGAGTTCGATCTCAAACCAGAAATCGTCATCGTCGGACACGAAGAAGGCCGCGCCGGTGCCGGTGCCGGGGACGAGCGGGCTGTACACGAGCTGGTAGTTGACGGACTCGCGGGGCCCGATCATGACGACCGAGTCACCGAACAGCTGAGCCCCCCGCAGCTCCACCCCGAACTGGACGGCGACGTCGTCGGGATTGGTGATGGACAGCTCGGTGGCCACTGGCTGGTGGCATCTGGTCTCCAGGGATATCGTGGCTTCGGGGTCGGGGGGCTGGGCATGCAGCTCGATGGCGAACCACAGGTACTCGCCTGAGGATGTCGTGAAGGACAGGGCGCCGCGGAGATCGGCCGCACGGTTGGATAGGACCTCGAAGGAGAAGGGGACGGTGTCCTTACCCCGGATGGTGACGGAGGAGGGCGCAGTGATCCACGACTCGGCGGCAGTGACCGTGAACGTGGTGTCCCGAATAAAGGGGTTAGTGACCTGGATGGTGTGGGTCTCGGGCTTCCGGGCGACACTCTCGATGGACACGAAGTCCTCGGCGGCGGGCTCCGCGACGTCTGCGGTGAGGCTGTACGTCGAGTCGGCCCCAGACACCGTGTTAGTCAGCACTAAGGTGCCTTCATGGGGCCCAGGCGTGACCGGGGCGAATGTCAGGTGGTACCCCGCCGTCCCGCCCGGCCCCACCCGGAGCTGGGACGGCCCGGTGAAGCCCTGCCCGGAGAGCACCGCCTTGAAGGTGACCTCCTTGTTGCTGCTGTTGGGGACAGGGATGTCTTGCTGGATGACGTCCCTCACGCGGGCCTCGAAGGCCAGATGGAGGTCGAGGCCGGGCTCATGGACGGTGACCTCGATGTCCAGGACGCGGACGTCGAATGGTGACCGGGCGATCAACCTGCACTGGTACGTGCCGGCCGCGAGGGACTTGATGCCCAGCGGGTACACGTTCGGGGGGGCACCCTGCTTGGCCTTGGCGGGGTTTGTCAACGTGAATTCCGGCGGACCGGTCAGGAAGTCACCGGTGAACTCGACGGCATAGTCAATGGTCATGGAATCCTTGAAGGCCTGTTGTATGACGGGGAGGCCGGGAGACACCGTCATACGCTTCAGGGTGACGTTATCCCAAGGCAGATCAATGTCACGGGCCATGTCGCCTGTGGTGGAGACCACGTGGATCACGTCGGTCGGGTCGGGCAAGGAGGCGGTGCCCATCACCGCGACGGAGAACTCACCGAGGGCGGGGTCGCTGAAGGTCAGCAGGCCCTTGTACACGCCGGGCTGGAGAGGGTGGAACCGAACACGGAGGCGGTGAGACTTCTCGGCGCCAGGGTCCAGCCGCATCGACTTGCCCTGGGCAGCTAGTGTGAAGGCGTCGGGCGTGACCAAGCGGCCCTCGATGCGGTTCCGGGCCCGCTGCTGGATCGCCTTCTGGTCGCTGGCGTTGGGCTTGACGTGAATGTGGGTGGGGTCGCGGTGCTGGACCAGTCTCACGTCGAACTGGCCTCTCCTGCCGAACGGGGACTTGATGTTAAGGTCGATCGTCCGGGCCTCGTACACCTTACAGCTCTCCTGCACTGTGTCGACTGGTGTACCAGGCTCTACATCGCCCTTGAGCTCGATGACCATCGGCTCGGGGTAGGGGGCGGCCCCGACCTTCTGGGGGGTGAACACCAGTCTGCCGGTGGTGGGTTTGCTGAACGTGGGTGAGAACCTTACCGGGTAGTCCACGCTGCCCTTAGGCTCGATGCGGACCGTGTCGTCGGCGATGTAGAACTCGCCCTTGCCGGACACGGCGACGCTGTACACGGCGGCTCGGCGGGATGGGTTGGTGAGGGCGACGTCCTTGACCAGGTCCTCGTTCAGCTTCCCGAGGAACGTCACCGTGAGCCTCGGGGCGAAGGCAGGCAGTCTCTGCCTCAGGTACAGTGCCAGTAGCGTCATGGACCGCGCGTCGCCAGTCTCCAAGTCCGACACGCTGAGGGCCAGGTCGAGCCGGAGCCGGTCCATGGCGTCGATGACGGCCTGACGCAGCTCAGCGGTGGCGGTGTCGACGTCATAGCTCGGCTCAGCGTGCTCCGCGGCAGCCTTGAGGGCCGGTGCCATGTCGCCAGGTCTGGCGGCGTCCGTGGCGAGCAGCATGGCCACGAGAGCCTTCCTGAGACCGGTGAGATTGGGGACGAAGTGAAGGAGGGCCGCACCGACGGCCACACCATCGGACAGCTGGGCGAACGACGTCACCAACAACCTCTTGGACACGGCGTGCATGCGGACGTCGAGCTCGTTAGTCATGTCGACGCGATCGGACTTGGCCACGCGCTGCAGGGCGGCTGGGGCGGCCTCGGGGAAGTCGTCGGCCGTGACGGGCCCGTACAGCGTCTCGTACAGGGCGGCGTTGATCCACACGAGCAGTGCGGACTCGGGGCCCGAGTGGGTGTTGGAGCCGGTGGGGAGGGGGAGGCGGGCGGCCGCCATGCGGGTGGCGGGGCGGGTCGGGTCGGCCTTATCGGAGCTAAGGGCGAAGAGCTTGACGATCTGATACAGCACAGCAGCCCAGGCCGGACCGGTGGTGATGGTCCACAAAGAGCTGAACACCGGGGCCAGCCGGGACCGGACGACGATGGACGGCGCGACAAGGGCACCGGAGAGGGCCGTCTGGCAGTGGTGGACGAAGTCCCGCTGGGCAAGGAGAGTCACAGGATGGACGTTGTTGATGAGGGCGCCATGGGCCTTGAGGGCGGCCAGCACGTTGTCCAGGAGCTTGACGTTGGCGGCTACGCGCTGCTCAGCGTTACATGTCTTGGGCAGCATCTTGTTCGATATCGGTCTGCCCGTGACTGTCTCCACGAGTTCCGCCAGTAGCCCGGGCGACGCCTGGAGACCTTGGAGGGACTGTTCCCCGCTGAAGATCTTGGGCTGGAGGGTGCCGAGGTACTTGAACAGCAGGGGTGGGGCGGCCTCGACGTCTGGCCCGGCCCACACGGGTACGGACCAGGGGCAGGTCGGGTCGATCTCGGTGGGTGATATGTCGGATGTCGCCATCTCAAGGAAGCGATCGATGGCCGCGGAGATGTCGTCAAGGCGGGAGGCGTACGGGCCCCGATGCCCCACCGGCAGGGGGGCACTCACCCGACCGTCGTGGGCGAGGGCGGGGTGGGTGAGATAGGTCGACCCGTCGGCCGCACCGCCGAGGAGGGGCTTGATGACGGACTCCTTGCCGGCCACGGTGGCCCGGGCGGCCTCACTAACGACGTCTGGGGTAGGGGCGGGGCCTTCACGGGGGAGGGAGGCGACCAGGGGCTTCCCGGCGACGCCCTTAAGGTGAAGTACGGAGTGGTGTGCCATGAGGAAAGGCTGGACCGTCAGTAGGGCCGTGTCCGTGGTGCCGGAGACAAACACGGCCGACTTCCTGCCGGCTGAGTCCGCGAACTCGATCTTAGCGGTGAAGGAAAGCGGCTTCTTCGACGCGAACGCCACCGTCACTGGCAGGGTGGGAATGTTGTAGCCCACCCGCGACCCTCTCGGCATGGTCACCGTCAACGGGACACGGGAGGTGTCCGGGGGCAGCACGACGGTCAGCTCGGTGTCGTCGTGGCCCTGGTTGAGGATGTTGAAGGTGGCCATGGACGGTACTCCAACAGGGACGGTGGGCAGGACGATGTGGGACCTGTCGAATGTGACGGTGGGCTCCACGGCAATGCCCCGGAGCTCGACGGTGTGGGGCAGGTAGCCCTCCTCGGCACGCTGCTCGGCGAGGGCCTGGGCGGCGATACGGTCGGGTGGCTGGCCGTCGGGACCCGGTCTCATGAACTCGGTGGCTACGGTGCCGTAATGGAGAATGAGGCGGTGCTGGGTGGCGACGATTGTGCCGGGTGTGAACACCACCATTACAGCCTCCGAGGAGTGCGGCTCGACGACACCGTGTGCGGGGGTCACACGGAAAGGAGACCCGTCAGGCAGCAGGCAGCAGAACGGGACGGGGTCGGCCGCGGGGTTGCTGAGCTCGATGGTAGCAGCGTACGGTGAGTCGGCGCCATGTGTGATGGCGTGGGTCACGGGGCGGGGCCCGAAGTTGATGGAGTGGCGGGACACAAGGAGGTGGGGCCGGGTGGAGGCGGCGACGAGACGCGTAGCCAGGAGGTGCGCGGGGGGCCTGTCTAGCCCGGCCACGGTGACTGGTATGGGGAAGTCGTGTGTCTCGTCACCGGCGGGGGTGAAGGCCACATCAAGGGACACGGCCGCGTTGGGGGCCAGCACCACACGCACCAGATGGACGGCGGCGTCGGCGGTGGGTGGGGGAGCGAGCTCGACGTCCCCACTACCCTGCAGCTCGACGGCCATCTGTTCCCGACTGACGGGTGTGAGGACGTCCCGATCAGCGTCGTCGGGGATGGCCACGGTGAACTCGGCGTGGTCAGTGAGGTCCACGAAGAGCAGGGCCGGGATGGCCGAGCGGTTCTTCAGGCGGATGGGCTTGACGACCGTGAGACACACCGGTACCGTGCCGAAGTCAATGGTGTCGCCCGAGGCCGCCCGGATGTCAGGTACCTGGATGTCGGCCGTCAGTTGGACGTTCACCGGCGCGCCACCCCGCACGTCGATCACGATGGGGGTGTCCAGCACCTGGGGTTGGGAGGAGAGCACCGTGACGGTCAGCTCCGCGGTGGACCCGCCGGGGACGCATCCCTGCGGCGGGGTGACCTTCATGGCGGAGACGGGCGGCGCGACCTGGAAGTAGGCCTCAGTGTCCTTGGGGTTCTTGAGGACGATCGTGGCCGTCTTGGTCATGCCGACCGACAGCACCCCGATGCTCAGGGACGATTGGGGTGTGCGGAGTTCGGCAGGGGCTATGTCGGCGGTGCAGTTGATGTTGACGGGCCCGCCGCCCTCGACGTCTATCGTGACCGTCTCCGACAGACTGGCGACGGCACCAGGGATCCAATGCACGTCGATCGGCGTCTCGGAGTTGGCCGGGATGTCGCCAGCAGCAGGGACGACGGCGAAGTCCGCGGTGGAGGCCGATGACGTCCACCGCGCGATGGTACTGCCTGGGTTACGGAGGACGATCTGCCGGGCGATGACGCGATCGAACACGGAGGCCGGGTTGAGGGCGAAGGAGAGCTTGGTGACGGACGGCTCCACACGGACGGGCTCGACGGAGGCGACCGTGGAGAGCTGGAAGCATTGCTGGCCGTTGATGGATACGGTCACGATGCGGGCGAAGCTCTCGACGGGGGCCTTAACGTCCAGGGTGAGGTCGAAGCCAGCCATGTTGCCGGGGTTCAGGACCTGGGAGTGGGGGCTCACGATGAGCTGCTCCGAGTCCTCAGAGTCGAGGGTGACGAGCAGGGCGTGGGGGTTATCGTTGGCGATGTTGAAGGAGAGCGTTGAGGTCGACAGCATCGTCAGGACACCAAAGTCGAAGTGCCTGGGCCCGGTGGAGATCCGGGTCAGAAGCGCCTCGTCGATGGGGCGGCGACAACCCTCAGCCTCGAGCTCGACGGTGGGCTCGGGTTTAAACTTGGCCTTGACCAGCTTGGTGACTTCCTCCAGGCGTGGTCGGGAGAGGACCGGGGCCTGCCCGACCGTCCGGTCCGACCCGATCGCATCGTCCACCGGGGGTAGGCCGAGGACGGGCTCGGGCAGGGTGCTGACCGGATCGATCGGGATGGGTCGGATGGCGCGGTGGACGGGCAGGGTGGGGGGCCGCTTGGTGCCGTATTGCCGCCCGGTGCCTCTACCGGACGTGACTGATCGGGTCGAACCCCCCGATAGGATCCTACGTGTGAGGGGGGCGGGGCGGGGGGCATTCTTGGAGACGTACTTTCCCCACCCCGACACGGCTATCGCGATGTGGATGATACCCCCGAGGCTGAGGTGGATCTTCTCGTCGTCCCGCCTGCCGTGGATCGGGGTGGCCGTGGTGGGGTGGTATGTCACGTGGTACTCCATTGTCTGGAGTCGACCGATCGACCCAACCTCGGGGCGGATGGAGAACCCGGCGGGCATGCGAGTGGCCACGGCCTTGACGGACACGTGCTCACTCCTGTTGGCTATGGTGAAGCTTAACGTTTTCTCGTCCCTCACCGCCACTTCTCCGAACTGTAAATGGTTGGTGGACAGTCTGACGTGGGGCCGGACCCCAGTGGCTGTGAGGGGGACAGTCATCACTTGGCCGGTGGAGGGGATGGCGAGGTCGACCAGCATGGAGTGGGACTTCTCGTCGGCCGTGGGCCGGGCCAGTCGGGTCTCGGTGCCCATGGCGGACAGAGGTCGGGTGGTGTCGTCGTCGGGGATTTCCTGTACCACACCAGCCGAGGCCTGGATGGTGGAGTTCTGGATGAAGCGCTGGGCCTGCTCCACGACGTTGGGCTCGGGGATAGAGATGAACGTGATGGTCACGGGCACGTCGCTGAAGGGCGGGACGGTGCCATCGGGGGGGTCGAAGGTGGCCTCCACACCATCGGGCCCGACACGGGGGGCATGGACGGTGGTGGCCGAGATGACGCTCATGTCGTCCGCCACGTCGCTGGATGTGTCTCTCAGCCTGAAGTTGAAGGGTAGCTCGACAGCTGTCGGGTTGGAGACGATGATGGTGCGGCGTGTGGGAGTGTTAAACATGATCCTACCGAGCCTTAGTTGGGTCAGGGGGGCAGGGGGCGCGCCACGGGACGGGCAGTGCATCAGACTGACCATGGCTGACACGATGGTAGCGGTAACCACCATATGCACCGTGGGGAGGGGGTCCGCCGAGGGGGAGGCGTAGCTGATGGCCGCCACGGCGTGCAGCACACCGGCCGTGCCTCCTTGGAGCGAGACGTCCAGCTCCGCGGACTCACCGGGCGCCAGGTGGCCCGCGAGTGGCGATATTGCCAGACATCCTAGGGGGCTCTCTTTGTTGTCCAGCTTGAGCTCCCAATCGCCTTCACCGCACCCGACGTTCGTCAGACGCACAGTCTCGGAAGCCGTCTGGCCAAGGAGCACGTTGGAGAAGTCGATCCCCGCTGTGGAGAGCCTGAAGTCGGGATGGGGCGGCACAACGCGGATGGGTACAGTGACCGAGTGCTGCTCACGCGTGTGGCTGCCGGTAGCCTCGCACGTGATGATGAGCTGGTCGTTGATGGACCGCATGATAGGGTCCCGGGCATCGAGCACCACGCGCACGATCTGCTTCAAACCTGAGCTCAGCTGGCGCGTCTCACGGCCAGTCTCAACAGCGTTAGAACGGGCCTTAGCGGAATCAAAAAACACGGCGTTGATGATACCGCGGTTCGTGGGAGTGTTCGCATCAATCCTAACACGAACTGCCTTGTTCTTGGTCATATTCTGAATGCAGATGTCGACAATATACAGCTCCGGGTCGTGTACGGTGAATTCGATCTGCGGAGGGGTTACAGTGATAGGTGGACCATCGCTCACAAGCGTCGTTCCTCGTAAGGACCTCGCTGTGAGAGACATTTGGACAATTTTTGTCTGTAGCAATTAAACAGAACCTACTGTAAAGCGTCTGAAGGATAAGACCATCAATATCGACTGACTAGAGACCACTAGACAGCCTCCACTGACCAAAACTGCCAACCCCATGTTCATCAGCATCGACACTTGCCGTTTATAGCTCATCTCAGAGTGAATTTATAGTAATTTATCGTCTGGCCCTCAGCCTCTCAATCGTGGCCTCGTGCTCCGCTATCAATTCCAGAGCCGCGTTGAACATGGCCGGCAGATCCCGTCCCGTCTCCGGCTTGACGGCCTCCAGGGCATCGACCCGACTAGCCAGTGTGTCCGCCCGAGCCCGCGCCTCCGCCAGCTCTGTCTCCAGCGTCGTCTGTCTCTCCCTGGCCGCCCTCTCCGCCTCCACCAGAGCCCCCTGCACGGAATCCCTCTCCCTCTCCAGAGTGGCGGCCCTCTCCGTCTCGGAGGACAGGGACTCGTGGGCCGCCCCCAACTCCCTGCGGTACACCTCCTCCTTGGCCACCCCATGCCCTGTGGCCGCCTCCTGGTCAGCTCTGGCCCGGGCGAGGTCTGCCTCCGCGGTCTGCCTCCCCCGCGTCTCGGCCCCAAGTCTCGCCTTAAGTGCGGCGATCTCAGTCACCATGGGCCGTGTGGCGGCAGCTAAGGCGTCCGTCGTGCACCGAGCCTCCCTCTCGGCGGCCGCCCGCCCCACCCTGTGACTCTCCACCTCTTCCTCCACCTCCTTCATGGCGATGCGGGAGGCGTGCAGTTCGTCACGGACGATGGCGAGCTCTGCCTCGAGGTCCGTGATGCGGGATGTGAGACGGTCCGTCTTACGGCGGGCAGCGTCGGCCGCGTCGGCACTGGCCTTGGTGTACTGCTGAGCCCTCCGTCCCAGGGCCTGCTGCAGGTCGGCGATCGTGGCGTCCCGTTGCCGGATCACTGCCTTCTGCTCGTCGATGTCGGCTCTCAGCGATGCAGCTCGGTCCGCGTGCAGCTGTGCATCGGCCTCGGCGGCCTTCGCCTTCGCCGTGGCCTCCTCAGCGGCGGCCCTTGCCCGTGTGACATCCCCCTTTAGCGTGTCGCCCGCGTCCTCGGTCACCTTAGCGGCGCCCTTCATGGCGTGTAGCTCCTTGGAGAGGTCGTCATTGGCCACCCTGAACCGGGCTGTCCGCCGTTGTTCAGCCTCCAGGGTCAACGCCATCTCCCTCTTCAGCACGTCGACCTGACGGGTGGACATCATGCTCCGTTGCTGGGCCTGGAGGTCGTCGATCGTGTCCTGCATTGCTCGGGTTACCTTACCGGCGATGGTCACCTGCTCCTCCAACTCTTGGAGACGCTGGAGCTGGGCTGGGGCGGGTGCAGGCTCGGCGGCAGGCTCGGGTGTCACCTCAGGGGTTGGCTCGGGTTCCTCGGTCTTCTCCGGTGTGTTATCCCCATCCTCCGATGCCTCGGGTACTCCTGTCTCGGGGCTACCATTCACCACTTCCTCAGGCACCTCCTCCACCCCATCCCCGACGATGGCGGTCACGGCATCCCCCATCCACTTACTCGTGAGGGCCCGGCAGTACGCCGGCAGGAGGAACTTCTCTGGCTTGGGCTCTGGGGCAGGCTCGGGCACCGGCTCCGGCTCAGGCTTGGGGTCAATAACGACCGGCTCCTCAGGCTCCTCGGCCTCTGCGGGAGGTTTGGGGGTGTCGGTACCGGTCGGCAGCACGGAGGGGGTCCCGAACGACGGCAGCTTCAGCGGTGTCTTAGCCATCTTGCCCGTAGTGAAGGTAGGGGTGTGTGGCGGGGTTACGATCGGACGAACCGACGGGACTGTATCAGCGGAGGGCACAGGGGTCGATGGAGCGATCGCTTCCGCCTTGTTAGGTGCCAATGTGATGTACTGGTCGTCTCCCGGCGTCTTGAACGCGGAGTCCAGGCCCTTGGCCGTCAGCGTCCGATCCAGCTCCTCGTTCATCTCAGCGGCCTTCTCGGCGATAATCTTCCCATACTTCTTACCCATCTGACGCAGCTGCGAGAAGTTCAGCTTCTTGCCCGACATGCGCTCCGATAGATGGTGAGTTCTGAGGTGATTTTGTTCAAGCTCATTTATATTACCTATTATGGCTGCCGCTGTTTTCGGCCACCGCAGACGACCCGAGGGTGATGGCGATGCCGTGTCCTACGTCGTGTCTGTCTCACCCGTTGTTGTGTCCGCGGATCCCTCCTCACTGATGCATGCAATACTCCAATCCCCACCTTCACCCGACCTTCAGATGCCGGGCGATGGCCGGCACGATGGTGGCCTCGAGCCACTCATCCAGTCCCGTCCCCGCCCCCACCGCCACCCACTGCTCCGTCATGCCCCACGCCTCCCGGACATGTCCCCCCCACACCATCCCGAGGAGGGTCCGGCCAAGCGTCGCCTGGAACAAGGACGCCACGGACGGGACGCGTCGCGCGAGGGATAGCCACGGCCGGGCATCGGTCGTCGAGGTTGGGTCGGGCAGGGTGGCGGCTAGCCGGGCGGCCAGCAGGTCGACATCCTCTGGGGCGAGGGGGACGCGGGCCGTCTCCCGGCGGGTAATAGCCGCCTCGATGGTGTCCAGGGCGTCATGAGTGATGGCATCGCCCATGGGTCCGGCCCCCGCCCTCAGGAGTTCCGGAGCCACTTCGACCCACAGGTCTTGAGTGGCGACACGGGGGAGTAAGGCACATCGTTCGGTGATGCGGACGTCCTCAGGCAGGTGGGGCCACACAATCGTGTACAAGGCCGCGATGGCCCTCTCGGATGCGTCGGGGCGGGCCCACAGACCGTGCAGGACGCCCTCAACGACCACTTCCCACACTAGCCACGAGTAGGGCCGAACCCCGTCACTGGGGATGTCCGTCCACCGCCGGACACGCTCCAGGAGAGGCAGTGCGGCCATGAGCCCAGCCGCAGGATCGGGGGCCGAGGCGATGGTGGCCTGGACAAGCGGCCTGAGGGTCACAGCAGCCAATGTGGAGAAGCCAGCAGCGTTCAGATGGCCGAGAGCATGAATCTCTTTCAACACAGCTAGCACAGCGTCCTCATTGTCGCCAGAGAGCTGCACAATGAGGCTTTCAAGTCGCTGAGAGGGCGGGACATGGCCAGCGGAGGCAGCAGCGGACGTTTGCTGCTGTTCTAGCGTTAACTGGGCCAATTGCCGGCGCTTGGTGATCAGAACCTCAGCAACGTCGTCCAAAACCCGGTCCATCAATGATGAGCCGAGGGATTGGGGCAGGGAATTGGGACGCCGGATATGGCGGATGTGGTGTCGACAGGGTGTCGGCCTGGTACACGAGGTTGACGGCCTAACACTTGCCCCGATTGTCCAAGCCACAGTTTCTCAGGGTGAGTCTTTATTCATGTTTACGAGTCTAGCGACACGAGATGATGACGCCCCGTGGAAGCCAGGACGTCTCGGATGGACACTTCAGTGATGTTGCCCCGCGTATGACACTACATCCCAAAGTCGACGCGGGTCCCGCTCATGTCGCTCATGATGGCCGTGTAGCCCGTGGTGAAGCTCTCCACATACTGGCGGATCTCTTGGTAAAAAGAATAAGCATGGGACTTACGGAGTTTCTCCTTGTTGGACAGGTGCGGCTTATCAGCGTTGACAAACTTCAAGAAGGCTCTCTCAGTCAGCGTTGAGACATAATCCTCATAGAATTGGCGTCTGAGTTCAGCCGACATGGCCTCAATTTCCTGCTTCTCCTTTCTCAACTTGAACGGGATCAGATCCTTCAAACCCATCGCGTTTTTCATGCGTCCCTGTCTTTATAGTTTGAATGAATGCCAGTATTTGCGGCTGTATCCCATTCTACTGGTAGATAGTTCACGATTGATGTCCTGTTTGATGGTATCTTCACTTTGGTCGATTTAGTGTTCAGGGCAAACCAAATGACAAACGCCAAGGAGCAGGTGCAGGAGCATGCTGAGATATCCATCGGGCTCACAAACTTGGGAAACACATGTTTTTTGAACAGTTCCCTTCAGAACCTCCTCAGATTAGCCCCACTCCGAATCGAATATGCAAAGAGGCTCTCTGATGCCGAGCAGCCGGAGATGGGTTCGAAATTCCCACTGAACCAGTCGTTTATCAGCCTTTTATTGAAGATGCAGGCTTCTGTAAGTCTCCCAGACCCGAATTTACGCAGGCGCGATGCACCGTAAAGCCCAATCGGCTTCGTGAGTTGTTCATCAAGAAGCACAGACGCTTCGGTGGGTTCCGCCAGCAGGACGCGAACGAGTTCACGGCGTGTCTGCTGGACCAGCTATCGCAGGAGGAGGCGGGGCGCCCCCCCCGGCCCGACGTCAGGAGTGTCGTCGATAGGGTGTTCCAGGGCCGCCAACAGACGTGTGTCACGTGCACCGCGTGTGGGACGTCGTACTACACCGAGTCGCTCTTCACCGGCCTGAATGTCCCCGTGGCTTCGTCCCTTCCTCACGACTCTGAACGTGTGACCGACCAGAAGGTGATGGACGCCATCCAGACCGCCAAGCTGCCCGTACACCAGGACTACGAGTCCCTGCACCTCTGCCCGTCGATCGAGGGGTGCCTCGCGCGTCACACATTCCCGGACGTGGCCCAGGGCTTCAAGTGTCTGTACTGCACGTTGATGTGGTACCAGGCGGCCCTAACAAAGAAACTAAGCGGAGAGCTCGATGAATCCACCAAAAAGGAGTACCAGGACCACCTGGTGACCGTTAAGGAAGGTCTGGAGTTGGTGAGTGAGGCGAGCGCATCCCGCCGGCCCCTGTCGGACGAGGACACTGAACCATACGATACATACTTCACTCGGAGACCAGTACGGCAGGCGGCCACCGTCCGCGTGGCGCTGGTGGGCCCGGCAGCCCCCCAGGTCCTGATGATAGCACTGACTAGGTTCAAGCAGACGGGAGTCAAAGTGGTCAAGAACAACGATCCTGTGGGGTTCAGAGAGACCCTCGACATGGCGCCGTTCTCCATCGGGGGGCCTGCACCACGCTACAGGCTGCGAGGCGTCACCATTCATAGCGGAGGACTGGGGGGCGGTCACTACACGGCCGTGTGTCGCGCAGGGGCCACCTGGACGCACTACAGCGACTCGTCGGTCAGGTCAGGCGTGAAGCCAGACGTTCAGCCGTACGTACTGTTCTATGAACGGATTGATGAAGAAAAGGAGGACCTTGACGAGAGCCCCGATTTGGAATGAAGCTCCGTCAAGGCCGCGGTAAATCTACTTATTAATACTCGCGGCACTGACAACGCATCCCAGCATAAACCTCCCCATAGCCTCCCTCACTGGACACCAAACTCGCGCCACTGCTACATCGACCAGGAGCCGCTCGGGCCGCCACGAATGCACTGTCACCCTCCAGAGGGTGCTGATCCCGGTGCTCTGGCGATGCCGCTTGGCTACCAGTGCAAGGAGCCCACCCCCCTTCACGCCCATGGTCCCGTCAGGCGCGAGTGCGACCGGGATAAAGGTCTTCGGCTCAACCTTCCATCACCAATGTAGCATTTGTCGTCAACTTTATGCATGAGTAAGTCACGCTCCACAGTCATCAAGGCGGGCCTACAGGGGCGCTGACCGACCCGTCAAGAGCCACCAGTTCCGAATGTGTGACGACGAGTCGCGTGTCAAAATGTCATTCACACAACAGCAGTTGAGCTCAGATCAGCATGGACAAAGACACTAGCAAACCAACTGAATCAGCCGCGGCTAAAACTATTGGAGACCGTCAGAATGAGGCCCGGCCGCCTCCACAGGCCGCAAGGGTCTTCCCACCGCTCAACAGCGCTGCGACGTTCCAGATCTCCAGCGACTACTACCGAGAGGTGACCAGGACGACCGACATCGCCGGCAGACTGCCCAACGCGGTGTACACGCTCCCGCCGCACATCGT
>PPCM01001036.1_pt1 | contig 14997 bp, 11 predicted proteins | sample 1555541 | NCBI WGS metagenome assembly PPCM01 (sample SAMN05284479, study PRJNA326546) | Marine sediment metagenome, whole genome shotgun sequencing project. | isolation source: marine sediment | place: Germany: Wadden Sea | collected 2012-09-05 | reverse complement strand
CCAGAGCTCTGCCCGGTATAACCGGTGTTTCCTTGCAGTGAAGGGATTGGCTGCAAAGGGACTAGAGTTTTCATGGTCTCCCGTTAGGTCAGTTTTGATCAGCTGTTTTAACGTTTGTGTTAATTTGTTTTCTTTGTTCACGCATGCAGTTGGTTGTTATTGCGTCCGCTAGCTTTGGTGTAATATTATCAAAGTGAAATGAAGTAAGCCAACGACTTTTGGTCAATCTTTTAATTCTTATAACATGGCCAACACATTGTACTAGAAAAGCTGGATCAGCTAGTTCAAATGAAATGTGTATCGGGCTCAGGTGTGGGCACTCTCTTTCAAGAATTGTCAGAAGCCCTGTCCTTGAAACATCTACTGTTTGTCCACTTAATCTCCAGAATAAATTCCCTTTCTTACCTTCAAGGTCAGGCCGATGGCAGACAGACACAGGTATACGTAAGTTTACTCTAAAATACTGTCTTAAAGAGGTTGGGTCAGTTGGTTCAACCGCCATAAACCCAATCGTACGATCAGTTTTATCGGTAATTTTTGCAGCACAAGCTATTGCTTTAACACCAGAGTCAGGGGTAGTGGTAAACGCACAGTATTGCTTATTGTTTATTGCCTGGGGTAAGACACCATGTGCAAAATCAAGGGCAAAATCAAGACCTTGTTTAGGTACATAGAACCCTTTACAGAGATGTTTCTTACCTTGTTTGTCGTGTATTGTGACGACACAGGTCTGTCGTGAGGCAATTGACTCTAGTTGATCTACTAATTCTTGTTCAGACACTATTATAAAACCAAAAGTTTATGACTTCACTCTTACTTTAAGGCGAAGAAGTTCTCGTTGAATGGTGAAGCAATAACCCATGATTCTATCACGGTCTTCACTATTTATATCATTGAAGTGAAAGGCTACTTCCCATTTGTCTTTGGCGATTTCCTGACTTCGTACCTGCTGTGCAAGTACTGATACTGGGGTTTCAATTTCGTCAGGAATCATAATCTTAAGTTTGAGTTGGTTGTTCTCTGGTAATTTCTTTGGAAAAATGGCTAAAATACCACTGCCACTGATGTCAATTGTTTCACCGGGTATCTCCCAATTCTCTGTTTTATCGTCCCCTCCAAACACGGAAGGTTTTAAAGAGGTGCTAAAAACTCTAGTGGTTGCATCTACTCGAAAAAATTCACGTAATTGCTCATGATCAACAGTTGACTCAATTCGAAATTCGATTTGCTGCTCAGAATTAAGTTTTACAATCGAAGCTTCAAGAGAAATATTAGGTCCGCCAAGATCAACTATGACAATTGCTGATTTTTTCTCATCAATAGACTCTATTGGCAAAACACCTGTCTTAAAATTGAGAAAAAAGTTAAGACCGCTTTTATAGTTAAAAACACAATTAGCTCTATAGCGCTCTTTGCTTCCCGAGATTGGTAAAAAAACGCGAACTGGCTTATCTTCAGGAATTTTCTGTAAAGTCTTCAATTCAGCTTGCATAAATATAATTCCTCAAATGAGTTTTATAAATGCTGAATAATATCATCATAATGTGAATGTGACAAGTCTGATGTTAGACAGTAAATAGAATTGTTTTATGCTAATTAACCAGCTTTACGAATTAGACGGCCTTTTGATTTTTTTACTTGATCGATTTTGTTGTATGCTTGATTGTAGCCAGAGAGTGCGGTTCGACCTGAGTTAATGGAGTGCATTTCTTTGCTGAAAAGAGCTTGAGTGTTCCTTGCTATCTTAATTATTTTTTCATTGTGAGTTAGAACTCGTTCAAGTATTTCACATGATTGTGAAAATGCTGACTTCTCATCTGATGTGTTTAAGCTGGAGGGGTCAATCTTTTCGGTCAGTGTTTGTATTGACTTGTGCAACTGGTTATGATCTTTAACATGTCTTTCAATTTCTTGAGCACTCATTGAGGAAAGCTCTTCTACAAGGTGTAGTGTTATTTCCTCCACTTTTTGACATTTTGATAAAAGACGAGTTGTGAGTGATTCTATCATAGTTTTCAAAAGCCTATTTTAAAACTCCCTGTATGTTTATTTCGATACAGAAAGCGGTGAGTAAGAATCTGGAAGACTATTCTTTGTGTAGGTAGCTGTCCCGGCGGCACCATAGGTTCCGGTAGCAACTTGAGCTGGAGATGAAGTAGGTTTTTTTTGACCAGCGTTATCACCGCCATTATTTTTATTCTCTGTTGGTTGCGCTACATTTTTAGGCTGTGTCTGTTGTCCTTTAACAATATTTGTTTGTTGTTCTTGTTTGTTGATTTCTACTGCTTCTCCCCAGGTGCCACGTAAATCTATAAGAATCGTTTCTATACTTTCGAGTTTTTTAAGCTCAGGCTTAATATTACAGTGAGTAAATTCTCTAATCATAAATCCGTATAGTCCATCTAAATCTTCAGCTATTTGTCCACCTACGTTATGGTCTAGTGTATTTGAAAATTCAACTATAATTGCCATAGCTTTACTGATACCGTAACGCATAGTATCTAAATCATCATTTTTGAGCCCGGTAATTGCTTGTCGAGTAAATCGAATCGCACCGTCATAGAGCATCAATAATATTTGTTCAGGTGAGGCTGTCTCTATTTGATTTTGTTGATATTGATTCAAATAAGCAGTCATGGTTAAATCCTTTATATTTAAAACCAGTTAATACGTAACTGAGTTAATTATCACTTTTGTTAACTTCAATATATTGTTGAATAAACGCACTTTGATTGTTGAGTTCGCTGACTATTAATTCCATGGCATTAAATTGTGCGCGGTAGCGCAGTTCAACACTTTCTAACCGTAAATCCTGCATGTCAATCTGTTGGTCAAGAACCTTTACTTTACTCTGATAAGAGTCAGATTTCTCCTTAAGCATACCTTGAGTAAATGATGTTTTGTTTAATAGATAAGAGTTAAATGAGTCCATCACACCGTCGTTAGTTTCATCACCAGCAAGCAGTGTTACAACGTCTTCATAGTTATTTTCAAGGCTTTCATCAAGTTGAGTGTTGTTGATAGAAAGAGTACCATCTTGTAGAGTTTTAATTCCAAGCTCACTCATTATCTGATAGGAACTTGAGTTATTAACACCACCACTTAAGGTTGTTTGCAGGCTACGTTTGATGTCATTAATAGTAGAATCACCACGCAAAATATTACTTAAATAAGCTGAACGTTCAGAGTTGTCGTCGTCATCGTCTGTGTCAGTAGGAGCGTCTTTTGCGTCATATTCGTACCCGGCAACGATCCATTCCATCACTTCATTATATGTATTAACAAATTCAGTGATATTTTCTTTTACTGTGGCTGTATCTGGCTCAATAGTGAGAGTAGAGGTCTCATATGTTGGTGTTTCACCTTCGACAAGTATGTCACTTACAGAATTAAGGTTCACCGTAACACCAGGTATTATTCCCTTTAAGGTGTTTGAATCACTAACTATGTCTATACCATCTACTTGAGCTTTGGCCTGTTGAGCTGATATTGTTTTAGTTGCATTGAACTCTATTGCTTCGCCATCTGAATCCAGTAAATTAAATGTAACGTCAAAGTCAGTTCCGGCGTCTTTACCTGTAAAGATGAGATGATAGTTGTTTGAAGAGTTACCATCATTAATAATAGAAGCTTTAATTCCAGTTTCGTCAGAAATAGAGTTAACAGCGTTCATGATGCCATTGAGTGAATTGTTGTCTTCGTTTATGACAATACCTGTGTCCCCAAGTATTAATGTGCCTGTTCCGAAAGTGCTATCTGTTGTAGACGACACACCATCAGAGACATTCTTTTGCACCTGGGCAAGCTGTTGTACAGAGATATTGTATGATCCTGGGCTAGCGCTGGTAGAGGTCGCAGATATGTTGTTCTCACCGCCACTGATATTAGCAGTGGTAGATCTGGCTCCACTGGTGAGGTGCATATTGTTAATAGAGCTTCGCAGATCGTCAAGAAGGCCGTCAAATTCTTTGAAAGCTTCTAGACGATCTGCCTCTTCTAGTTTCTTTGTTTCCAGGCGATTTTTAGGGATGTTCTCCGCTTCCATCAAGCTGGAAATAATATCTTCTGTAGGGAGACCTGTTGCCAGACCACCGAAGCTAATCTCACTCATAGCAGAACCTCTAAATGAGTTTTCTTTTTTACTAAGTCAAGAAAACAATAAGTTAATTATTATACTTGTAACGTTATAAAAACATAACAAAAAAGAATAATTAATAAGTAGATATAATAAGTGTTTTATGCCAGGCACACTTTACCTGTAGCACCTTGATGGTGATTTAATAACATTTATGAGAAAACTAAAATACTGTCTAAATTAATTAAGTTGATTACCTGGTAGTATCAATAATATTCCCACGTAAATCAGCTAATTGTTTCTTTAGACCTAGAAGTTCTTCCGCTGGTAATTGCCTGATGATCTCATCGGTTTCGGTGTCAACAATCTTAACAACTAACTCATCAAAATCCTGATTTTTCTCAAAGCGGACACTGTATAACCCATCTTCTGTGATGGATTTAATTTGATTCAACATTTCTTCGGGTTGAATCTCATTTTGTTCTGCTGCCCCAGTTTGAGCTACGTCATTGTTTTGTAGATTGCGTCGCTTTACGTCGATGTTGTCTGCAGGCCTGACAGCAGTCTGAACACCACCACTGTTAACAGCCATAGTATCAGTAATCATCGCTTACTCCTTTGCAAACTTAAGTTACCACTAAATTTTCAGGAAGTTTTTCCCTGAAAGCAGGGGGTGAATTTCTCACCCCCTTATAATTATCAGTAATTCTTACTATCTTCTCCCTTAATGTAAAAGTAAGAGAGAAGATATGTAAAGAAATTAACCAATAAGTGATAGTGCGAGCTGAGGTGCCTGGTTCGCCTGAGCGAGAATAGATACACCAGCTTGCTGCAGAATATTCTGCTTTGTCATGTTGGAGGATTCCATTGCGATGTCTGCATCAAGGATACGAGAACGTGCAGCAGAAAGATTCTCTGCAACATTGTTAAGGTTATTAATAGTTGAGGTGAAACGGTTTTGAACAGCACCAAGTCCACCACGAATTTCATCGATGTCACTAAGAGCTGCATCAACTGATTCGATTGCAATAACGGCACTTTCGCGGGTAAGAACGTCTACATTATCGATAGTAGTAGTTGCATTACCTACATATACATCATTACCATCTGCATCTACTGACTGTAGGCCAGCAGAAGTCATAGCACCAGAAGTTACTTCCTCAATCACTATGTCGGCATCACTGGTTAACACAACTTGACCTTGTAGATCAGTTGCAGTACTGCCAATAGTAGTAAAACCAGAAGTTGTACCCTCAGCTGCACCAGCACCAACACCATCGAGATCAATAGTTTCAGACATGGAGAATGCGGCGTTACTTGCTGCAGTTATCTGAATCTGCCCTTCATCATTAACTTCTGCACTATAGTCAGAAAGACCATCTATTTCAGCCGCTACAGCAGCAGCTGTGAGTTCAACACCAACTTCAGCAGCAAGGTCAATGGTGTCGCTACCAATAGTTAACGAATAGGTACCATCTACAGATGCTGCGGCACCTTGTACAACAGACACAGAAGGCACTGAAGGATCAGCAGGGCTTCCTACTGTAGCAGCTAAATCAGCAACGTTGGTATTGGCAGTACCACTAGTGAAAGTCAAACCGTCAGAAGTAGTATAACCAGCTAAGGTGCCAGAGGCAACAGCGTTACCGTTATCGGTACCGTTGAACGCTGAGGCTATATCAGCTGCTAATGCAGTACCACCTGTAGCAGTAACTGTCATGCCATCGATAGTAACTGATTGACCTTCAGCAAGATCAGCAAAGGTGAAGGTTGCTGATTCGGTGACATCAGCAGCACCGTCTTGAGTTGGAGGATCTACCGTATGAGCACCATCGTCGGTGGCGACCGTTACGGTAAAGTCACCTGCAACAATTTCGGTGCGGACTTCTGAGGTGTCAGCTGTGAAAACAATAGTACCGTCATTAGCGGAAGCATCTGCTATCCATGTTTCAGAACCGTCTCCGTTGTACGCAGCAGCAAAAGTAGCTGCCATTTGTGCTGCAGTTTGGTCATCAGCACCAGCAGCAACAGATATACCTTCAAATGAAACAGTATCAGCGGTGTCAAATCCACCGGTTAAATTCAAGGTGAAAATTTCTGGAGCAGCTGCAGAACCTTGACTAACAGAAACACCAGGAACAGCAGGGTCAGCGGTACTAGAAACTGTCGCTGCTAGGTCGACTGCGATATCAGTATTGGCAGTATTACTGACGAAAGCCAAGCCATCGCTTGTGGAATAGTTGGACAATGAACCTGAAGCAACCGCATTCCCTGCATCAGTTCCACTAAAGGCAGACGCTATATCTGCTGCGGTTGCAGTACCACCAGTTGCAGTGACCGTCATTCCATCGATGGTTACCGATTGGCCAGCATTAAGATCAGCAAAGGTAAAAGTTGCTGTTTCAGTTTGGTTGTCTGTACCGTTTAATGTTACAGCTGTGAAATCGAGTGTCTGTACATTTTGAACCGTAGCTGTTCCGGCACCAACAGCATCATTGATAGCAGCTGCGAGGCCAGTATTCGTACCATCAGTGGCGATCATATCTTCGCCATTGATAGTCAAAGCGCCAGCTTCAATTGCTGTACCAGAAACATCTGTAGTCGCCAAAGCATTAGGAGAATCAATGGTTGTTCCAACTGCACTAAGATCAGCTGCAAGAGCAGACTCAATACCAAAAGAGATGGTTTGAGCAGTACCAGCATTAGAACCAACCTGGAAGGTAGCGTCGGTCATAGAACCGTCAATTACAGTTTTACCATTAAATTCTGTGGTTGTAGCAATACGATCAAGTTCTTCTTGAAGTTGAATAACTTCGTCATTAAGAGATGAGCGATCAGATGCGGTGTTTGTATCGTTTGCAGACTGGACAGCAAGCTCACGAATACGTTGCAGGATGTTGGTACTTTCCTGAAGTGCACCTTCAGCAGTCTGAGCAAGAGAAATACCATCATTAGCATTTCGTGCAGCCTGGTTCAGACCACGAATCTGAGAAGTCATACGATCGGAAATCGCAAGACCCGCAGCATCATCTTTTGCGGAGTTGATTCTAAGACCAGAAGAGAGTCTCTCCATTGAAGTGTTAAGAGAAGACTGAGATTTGCCCAATTGACGTTGAGCATTGAGTGACATTACGTTTGTATTAATTACGAGACCCATTATATTCCTCCTTGAATATTTTAATGGACTTTAAAGGAGCATCCTTGCTCCACTTGGACTTTCTGATTCCTTCAGATTGTCCGTTAATTCAAAATAGGTTTACTTCACTGATTTTTTATATCTGTTAAGTTGCACCTCCTTTAAATAGGAATTTTTTTTGTTAAATGGCTTTGTGCCATTACACCTTATATTAAGTATCGACAGCTTGTTCTGAAAACTTTAGCTTTTTTTATCTTTTTTTTTAATATTTTAAATATATGTAAAAACAGTACCTTATGTGGTGTTGTTTGGTCTGCTGTACTTTTTAAAATAATTTTCACTAATTTTATTTTAGCTCAAAATGGATTCGATTTACAAGGATATAAATAAATGGATTGGTGCTTTAAACTCTAGACAAAATAAATGGGTGTTGGTGCTAAGAATAAAATAGTTGGATGAGTAACCACAGAGAACAAAGAGAAGGGAAGATTGTGTTTGTGAATTATACCTATTAGTTGTTTAGAAAACACAGTCAATTTTAAGTGTTTCCTAGAAGTATTAAAAATTAAACCTCTGTGATCGCAGTCTCCTCTGTGGTGAAATCCACTATTTACAAGGCTTGACTACCCAAAACAAAAGAATCCTCGATATTACTATCGAAGATTCTTTTATAGAACACTTTATATAGTAGATAGAAACCATCTACCCAATATATGTTATTTTATTTATCTCTTATCCCTGAAGGAGGGAAAGTGCAAGCTGAGGAGTCTGGTTTGCCTGACTCAGAATAGAAACACCTGCCTGCTGGAGGATATTATTCTTTGTCATAGCAGAAGTTTCCATTGCGATATCTGCATCAAGGATACGAGAGCGTGCAGCAGAAAGATTTTCGGCTACATTGTCAAGGTTACTGATGGTTGAGAGAAAACGGTTTTGAACAGCACCAAGACCGCCACGTATTTCATCAATATCCATCAACGCTTCGTCAGCAGAAGCTATCGCTATCCAAGCACCCTCACGGGTACTGATGTCAACTAGATCAATTGTGGTTGTTGCGTTCCCAACCGTTTCTGTTATGGTTTCCCCATCTATTGTTGTGGTTTGAGTAAGACCTGCATTTGCAAGTGCTCCATCAGTTACTTCCTCAATTACAATATCAAATTCACTATCGAGAAGAACCTGACCTGTATAGGTGGATGCTGTAACATCTGTGCCGTCAAGCGCTGTTAACCCAGTATCAGTTGAACCTGTGATGGTTTCTGTGATAACCATATCAGTGCCATCTGTTTTGGTTATGGTTAGCTCACCTGTATCTGAATCAAGAGCGGCTGAATAACCAACCAAACCTGTTGTGTCGTCAGTTCCTATTGCATCTACCATATCTTGAGCGGAAACGCGACCATCACTGGAGGCGGTAGTTAAATCTACAGTATTTCCATCAATGTCAAGTGCTACGGAGCCTGTGGTGGTCACATCTTGCAAAGCACCATTTGCGTCTGTACTCAGAGCTGCAGTAGTTGATGTAATAGTGATAGTGCCATCGCCATTGTTAACTGCAGTAACAGCAGCATCACTTGCTGTAATAGCGGTTGCGAGGTCACCAATAGGGTCGGTTGCATCAATTCCACTTAGGTTAATGGTAAGTGCTGTGCCGTTTAAAAGAATACCTGTATCAGTAATTGTTTGAACATTTGCATCTGTTAGTGCGGTAAGTGTGAGCTCTCCGTTGGATGTATCTTCACCATTTGCAAGGTTTATAGATGGGACGACAGTAGCTGTAGTGGTATCACCTATTGCTACTAAATTACCTGCGCTTGCTGTTGCAACACCGTTAAGTAGAGCTGCGACATCAGATGCATCAGAGGTTGCCCAATCAGCATCAGCAATAGTTACTACCAGTGCATCAGTTCCTGCACCAGCTACACCTGTGGCGTCAGCTGCTACAAAAGCACGACTTTCAGTGGCCACAGTATTGTCACTATTGGTTCCGGTGTCAGTTAGTTCTGCCATTGCTGTACCAGTAGTTGCGGTAGCAACAAGAGTATCTGTATCAGTCGGATGTGCAGCATAAGTGAAGTCGCCAGATAGAGCATTGGTAAGTGCTAAACCTGCTACAGTTCCGCCATTAAATACAGTTGCAACTTCAGCTGCGGTATGTCCACCCGTAGAGGTAATTGTAACTCCATCAATTATTGTAGTTTCACCATTTAGAAGATCTCCAAAAACTACGTCTTGCTGTTCTTCTACGACTGGAGCTCCATGCACTACCTCTATACTAACGCCATCGCCTACAACACCTACATTGCCAGCTGTAACGGTGATACCATTAGTGGTAAGTGTTGATTCAACACCGGCACTGCCGCTTGTAACTAAAGTTGAACCACCAATTTCATTAACTGAACCTAATCTAGCTTCATCAAAGTTAAATGTTTGAGCGTTTGTTACAGTTGCTGTAATATTGGTTTCAGTATTATTTATTGCAGTTGCAAGTTCGGCGTTTGTTGTTGCATCACCTATTGCTACCTCATTAATTAACAGATCACCTTCTGCTATAGTACCAGCCATTGAAAAGGAACTTACAGGAGTACCATTAGGTTCATCAATTGTAGTGCCTACTTGTGATAAATCAGTTGCAAGTGCACCGTCGATAGCAAAGGAAATTGTCTGTTGTTCACCTGCATTAGGACCAACCTGAAAGGTTGCGTTATCCATTGTTCCATCGATAACCTTACGACCATTAAATTCAGTAGTTGCCGCAATTCTATCAAGCTCTGATTTGAGTTGTTGTACCTCCTGATTAAGAGATTCTCGATCAGAGGAACTGTTAGTATCGTTTGCAGATTGAACTGCGAGCTCACGAATGCGTTGTAAAATATTAGTACTTTCCTGAAGTGCACCTTCAGCAGTTTGAGCCATGGATATACCATCATTGGCATTTCTTGATGCTTGATTTAGACCACGAATTTGGGCGGTCATTCTATCAGTTATCGCAAGACCAGCAGCATCATCTTTTGCGGAGTTGATTCTCAAACCAGATGAGAGTCTTTGCATCGATGTATTAAGATCAAGTTGAGATGTACTCAAGTTCCGCTGAGCATTCAGAGAAGCTATATTTGTATTAATTGTAAGGGCCATGATTTCCTCCGTGAAAATATAATCTGCAAATTCCTAGTTTTTGCAGTCTGTAAATACTTTAATAGATGTCCAGTCTGATCTTAATATCGGAGGTATATGGCGGAAGTTTAGGAATAGTAAGAAAATAAAAAAGAAAATAAAAAAGTTTGTAAAACATTGAGGTTGTATGAAAAAAAAGCTAAAGAAACATAAATGACTAGCCGAGGTGTTAATGTTTTTGAGTGTTAGGAAAATAAAAAGATGTATGCTGGGTAGGTGTAAACTCAAAGGCCTTTCTTGTTGACACAAAAAAGGCCTTTAAATTTGCTTATGAATTATTCGCCGAATAAGAGGAGAACTTTTATCCGTTTGAAACTGCTTTGTGATCCTCTTTAACTTCTGTTGCCGGTAAAGGTGTTTTCGGTGAATATTTAGTATCCTCAACAATCACCTGTACAGCACGATTAGTCTTAGGGGCAAATAAGACAGGCGCTGCAAGGTTGAGTGTAATCTTTTGATCTGGTGGAACTGTAACTACACTTAAGATGAAAATGTCGTCACTCTTTTCTACACCAAGATTTGATAAGTCAACTGCTTCGGCTTTTATGGAGTAATCGAGGAAAAAGTTCTTCGGGTCAGTTAAAACAAAGGCCATATCTGGATCATCGGTTGACTGTATCCAGAAAAGAGGTCCTTCTTTTTTGTTCGGCATAACAACAAAGTTGCGTAAGTTGGGCAAACCAATTAATCCAGCTGGAAAGTGAAGTAGATTTTCTGGATCATATTCAATTGTGCCGAATCTGGTATTTATTGTATTCATAAGCTCACTATTTAGGTTGAGGTGGAATTAAAGACGATAAAGCGTCAAGATCGTCTATTGACCAGCTACTAGCCTGTTGATTTTCTTCAGTAATTTGTCGATATAATTCTTGTCTGTATATCTTTTTTGATCGAGGTGCATCAATTCCTATTCGAACATTGCCGCCCTTCACTTCCACCACCTTAAGAATTATATCATCGCCTATGACTATACCTTCACCCAATTTTCTGGAGAGCACTAACATATTAGATCCTTATGTTTTAGTTAAGAGTGAACGAAATAGTCAAATCTAGTTTATTCTTTAAAATTGTTAAAGTCTAAAAGTTAACAACTATTATAATTATCAGTCCTTGTTTATAAATAATCAAGGATTGACACCTCAGAAACTTTACCTGTTACTGAAAGAGCAGCTTCCCAAGCAGCCTGTTGTTGAATAATAGCATTATAGGTTTCAGTAATGTCTGCATCTTGATACCGTGAAAGGGTCATTTTTGTGTCAATAAGAGAGCCTTCAAGTCCATCAATAGCATTGTCTATACGGCCTGCTTTAACTCCAAGTTGGCTTCGTTTTCTACGATTCTGATCGGCTGCTAGATCTAACATCTCCAGACCTTCCTGGACACCACCACCAACTCCATCGGGGTCGTCTATGTTGCCAGCACGAAGGGACTCTTCAAGGCGGGTTAAAACTCCAAAGATATCAACAGTCACAGAACCTGAAAGTGTACCTGCACTAAGACCAGCGTTTGTGAGACCAGCTCCACTGATTGCAGTATTGTCAGTTGTGTCAGCGCTAACGTCCACTGTGCCATAAGCTGTTATGTTTCCACCGATTACAGGCGAAGGGGCTGGGCCATCAAGAAGGTCACCATCAGTTACTGTTTCTGCAAGATCAATGTCTGCACCATTGTCGTTTCCTGTGAGAACAAGACGTCCTGTAGAGAGATCGTAACTCACACCGTTTGGAAGAGTGCCGGCTGTCGCTGTTGGATCAGGAGGGACTAAAGAATTGCCAAGTACTGTTGTCAAGCCAGCTAAGGTAAGTTCTTGCCCTGCACTTCCATCAAGGGTGATTCCAACAGTACTGCCTTCACTGGTAATATCTAATTGATATTGGTCACTAGCAAGTGGATCATATGATGCTAATTGGCTAAAGTCACCAAGATCTGTTGTTGCCGGGTGTATTGTTGCATTGATCAGTGAATCTGCAAACTGACTATCAATACCTGTTAGTGGTGCTCCATTAGCAGGGTTACCATCAACAATGGTTTCATTCAGAGTAAAATTAGTACCAGGGTCAGAATGGGTAAGAAGAAGTTCACCTGTAGTGGTGTCAAAGCTGACGCCATTTGGAAGTGTACCGGATGTTGCTGCTGCATTTGGTGGCAGCAATTGGTTGCCAAGAGCGCTTGCCATTCCTGCTAGGGTAAACTCCTGTCCGGCAGACCCATCTAATGTAACGGTTATAGGGGTACTGTTGCTATCAATAGTTAAACTATACGTATCCCCATCAGCCATATTGTAATTAGAAAGTGAGCTAAGATCACTCAGATTACTAGGACCATTTTCTAGTAGATTACTGAGTTTATCAGCATAGTTATCACCTGTGTCTGTGAGAAATGATTCTGGAATTGTAAAGGTGGTGTTCTCATTTTGAATAGTGATGTCACCAGTGCCACCCGGAGTAAGTGGGCCAGACGAGCTAATGGTTGAACCAGTAAGTCCAGTAGCTCCAGCGGCCCATTCACTGTTTTCGATACCAAGAAAAAGTTCGTTACCAGTTAGGTTAACATCAAGATATTCACCTTCACCAATTTCAAGAGTAGTGCGGTTCTCATCACCTATATACAAGACTGGCCAAGTGGAATTATCAGCTTGGTCATACAGTTCTGGATCGTAGTCTGGGTTTTCAATAAAAGGTGCATCTGTAACCGAATATCCAGCGAAGATATATTTACCATCTATTTGAGCATTTGCTGTATCCAACATCTGCTTTTTTAACTCACTTACTTCCGTAGCAAGAGTGTCAAGATCTTGTTGATTAAGAGAAGAGTTAATCGCGTTTACGCTGATCTCTTTTGCTCTTTGGAAAATGTTCTCTATAGTAGCAAGACTTGTGTCTGTTGCAGCCATCTTGTCAGAAGAGATACCAAGAGTATTCAGAAAACGCTCACTAAGTGTGATTTGGTTGCGCGCTGTAAGGACGGGTTGAATAGCTGAAGGATCATCTGATGCTTTATTAAGCTTTAAACCAGTACTTCCTTGAAAGAAAAGGTCCTGCATTTTAGTAGCATTTCTTTCAAGATTTGTTTGTAGAATTCTATAGGTACTTGCATCGGTAACTTTCATGACTAGCCTCTATTTTTTATAGCTATTGCAAACCCTATTTGAGTGCGATTAGATCAGACATCATTTCATCAACTGTAGAGAGAAATTTGGCCGATGACTGAAAGCTTCTTTGAAATTGAATGAGATCAATCATTTCTTCTTCAAGGGATACACCTGCGTATCCGTCTCTTAGGTTCTGAACTTGTACTAAAGCGTCTTCTGCACCACCAAGATTTAAAAGATTTTGATTACTAGCTATACCTATTTCAGAGGTGATCTTTCCGTAGTACGAGTCAAAGTTGTCCGCTCCATCAATGGTAAGGGCATAACTGAGGTCTGCAATTGCGAGAGCGTTTGTATTGTCACCTACGAGTACAGGATTACCAGGGTCTGGGTTTTCAGCTGCAGCAACTTCTACAGCATTAGAAAGAGAAACTTGCATTGTCCGTGCAGCATGCTCCCAGTTAGCTGCAGTCGGTTGATCTGGTGGCACTACTGTAGGATTGTTCAAGTTTGGTGGATCTTCAAAAAAGTTAATATTAGTACTTCCATCAAGGCCTGCACCGGCTCGGTGAATTGCATTTACTTCTTCAATAACAGTGTATGCAAGACGATCAAGGTCTTCTTCGAGACTAGGGATAAAAGCATCCTTGAGTTCAAGAAGGCCCGCAAACTCGCCGCCAATATTATATTCATTAATAGGTCTGGTTGTGCTCGCAGCATTGAGGACTAGCTCCATGTCACTACCAGTGGTAATTGCTTCAATTTCCATTGAAGAGTTACCATTAACTAGTGGTAATCCTGCTGGTAGTTGTACATTAACCATGCCATTTTGGAGCTCATAAGATTCGGCGCCTAAAGTTTGAGCCATTTCTTGAAGAAGTAGTTCTCTTTGATCTCGGGCACCGTTAGCAGTTTGACCAGTAATTTCTATGTTGTAAATTCGATCGTTTAGTTCTGCAATTTGATCAAGTTTAGCATTGACATCTTCGATGCCAGAGACAAGTTTGTTGCTTATGTTTGACTGTACTTCATCAAGTTGCATTGTTGTGGAATTGAATCTTTCGGCAAGAACTGTACCTTGCTGAATAACAATATCTCTTAAAACAATATCGGTTGGATTTGCAGAAAGCTCTTGCCATGAATCAAAGAATGAATCGATGTCAGAGGCAAGGTTGTTTTCTGTAATAGGGAAAACTCTTTCAAGTTCAGCAAAGGTGGCAGTTTTTCCTTCTTCGTATCCGAAGTCGACAGACTTTTGAATAAGCTGATTGGTGACAAATTTGTTATGCTCTCTACTTACATCGGTAATCTTCACACCTTGGCCAACGAAGAAATTACCGAAGTTCATGGAGGGGTAGGGTGTTAATTCAGCGTCCTGTCGAGAATAACCTTCGGTGTTAACATTAGATATGTTGTTACCGGTAATTTCGATTTGCTTCTGATTTACCTCAAGCGAGGTCCGGCCTGCATTGAGTGCATTAAATAAACCAGCCATATTAGATCCTTCCGGAAAGGAGCCTT